>Ga0153922_1000068_pt1 | contig 40208 bp, 39 predicted proteins | sample TSNJ006MetaG_FD_104723 | JGI IMG/M metagenome (GOLD analysis project Ga0153922, IMG submission 104723) | Attine ant fungus gardens microbial communities from New Jersey, USA - TSNJ006 MetaG | ecosystem: Host-associated > Fungi > Mycelium > Unclassified | place: USA: New Jersey, Brendon T. Byrne... | reverse complement strand
CGATTCGTGGGACATAACGTCAAGCGTCGGAGAGACCGCTCTGCGGGTGGCCGCGGCTCGTGCGGCGGAGACCGCGAAACCCCATCCGCTTATTAGAGATCCGTTTGCCCAGCTGTTCCTCGATGCTGCCGGTGGAGCTGGCCGCAAAGTCTCCTTCGAGTCGGGTGTCACCACCGGCGATAGCGAGGTCGTCGCGCAGTTGTGGGCGCGTCGGCAAGTGATCGGCGAGTACATGGCATGCCGCACAGCGTTTTTCGACGAGTTTTTCGTCTCCGCTACCGACGAGGGCGTCCGGCAGGTGGTCATCTTGGCCGCCGGGCTCGACTCCCGGGCATGGCGTCTGCCGTGGCCGCATGGCACCACGGTGTACGAAATAGACCAGCCGGCCGTGTTGCAGTTCAAGTCAGCGACGTTGCGGACCAGCGGCGCCCGACCGATGTGCACACAGGTCGACGTGCCGGTTGATCTGCGCCACGACTGGCCGACGGCGTTACAGCAGGCGGGGTTTGACCCGGCGGTGGCGAGCGCGTGGTCGGCCGAGGGTCTGCTGCCGTATCTGCCGGCGCGGGCTCAGGATCTGCTGTTCGATCGCGTTCATGCGCTCAGCGCCGGGGGCAGTCGCCTGGCCGTGGAGGCGATGGCCGTCGACTTTCCTCGCTCGGAGCAAAGTCGACGCGAACAGATGCGGCACCTGCGGGAGGCGGCCGAGAAAATGGGCCGGGCCGATGTGCCGAATTTCGAGGAGTTGTGGTATTTCGAGGAGCGCACCGATCTCGCGGAGTGGCTTCGCGCGCACGGTTGGGATCTCTCGGTCGTCGCCAGTAACGAACTGCTCAGCGGCTACCAACGCACGGTGGCCGACGACGTCGCCGACGCGTTGCCCGGCAGCCGGTTCATCACCGCGCGGCGGGCATCGCGTTAACGATCAACAGAGTTCAACGAACCTGGCGATGACGCGACCCAGGCGTTCGCCCTGCTGCTCTTGAACGAAGTGGCCGGCGCCGGCGATGGTCGTGTGGTCCTGTCCCTTGGCGCCGGGTATCCGTTGTTGAAAGACGTTCTCCCACCCCCGGGTAGCGGCATCGCCGTCGGAGTACGCGGTGAGGAATGGCCTCTGCCACTGTTCGAGCGCCGACATCGTGGCCCGCCCGATCGCCGCACCCGGATCGTTGCGCGTGAGAGGAGCGAGGGCGGTGAGCTGGCGCAGGCCGGCCTTGTAGGACCGATCCGGGAACGGCGCATCGTATGCGGCGAGCACGTCGGCGGACAACGGTCCGGCAACCGCGTTCAGGAAGAAGCTCGGCCAGATGTCAGGGGCTCGCTGGTAATACAGCACGTAGTCGACCAGTTGCTCCTCGAGCATCACACGGCCCTCACCGACCCCGTGCGCGGCCCAGGTGAGTTTGCCCGCCAACCCTGGGTCGCAGGTATGCAGGATGGTATTGGTGGCCAGGACCCGGGCGAAGCGGTCCGGGTCGCGGGCCAGCACGCTCAACCCGATCGGCCCGCCCCAGTCCTGGACGACCAGCGTGACGTCACGCAGATGCAACCCGGTGACGAAGCTGTGCAGCCAGTCGATGTGGCGGGCGAGGGTGTAGTCGGTGGGCTCGGTCAGCTTGTCCGAGCGGCCAAATCCGATGTTGTCGGGTGCGATGGCGCGCAGCCCCTCGTCGGCGAGCACGCCGATGACTTTCCGGTTCAGGTACGACCATGTCGGTTGGCCGTGAAGGAGCAGGACGACAGGCCCATCTGCGGGTCCGAAGTCCACGTAATGCATCCGAACCGGCGCGATCCCTTCGGTCTCGACATGCACGTAGCGCGGTTCGAACGCGTAACCAGGCAGGTCGGCGAATCGCTCGTCCGGAGTTCTCAGCACGCCCAACGCTCACTCGCTCCCTTCATTACAGCCATCGGCGGATGCGCTGGGAACTAGCGCACCTCATTGTCCGCCGCAACACCGTCGGGGCAACCGCGCTGTAGCCAAAGACAACACCGCGCGCGCGGCCGGGAACCACAATCAGTTCGTTACCACTGACAGATCGAATGCGGCGCAGAGACGAGGACACCATCTCGCCGGTCATTTGACGACCAGTTTTGTGTCAAAGACCCGGTATTGGTGGGTGCTCGTGATCGCCGGCCTCGCGTGGATCGGCACCGCTGCCGTGATCCTGCGCTTCGCCTACGCCACCATAGAGGCTGTCGGTGTGCTTTTCGGTGCGATGTGCGTGGGGGCAGCGGCGATCGAAGTCGTGGTGGGCGCGCTGTCGTCACGGGGCTGGCGGGTAGCGCGCTTGTCGCTGGCGGTGGTATTCGTCGTCGCCGGCGTCGTCGCATTCCTGGCTGTCAAAGCCACGGTCGTCGGGCTGGCCGCCGTGATGAGCGTCGTGTTCGTCCTCCGGGGAGCCGTTGGTGTCGTGGCCGCCATCGCTGCCAGGAGAGAACGCGGGTGGAAGGTGCCGCTGGTTGCCGGCCTCGCCGAGTTGGCGATCGGGTTGTGGGTCGCTGCTTCGCTTTACGCGTCGATCACGACGCTGCTTTTCTGGGTCGCCGCGGGGACGTTGGTCCACGGCATCGGACAGATCACGTCGGCCTTCGTGGTCCGCAAGGTTGGCAAGCACCTTGCCGACCCGGGCAGCCGCTAGGCTCGGGTTATGGCCGTCGAGTCAACCATGATCGCGCTGGGCACCCCGGCGCCCGCCTTCGAGCTGCCTGACGTGAAGGGTGGGCTCGTCCGGCTCACCGACTTCGACGCCGCCCCCGCCCTGGTCGTGGTGTTCATGTGCAACCACTGCCCCTATGTGCAGCGGGTGGCGGCCGGGCTCGCCCAACTAGGCACCGACCTCGCCGAGCGCGGGGTGGCCATGGTGGGCATATCCAGCAACGACGTGGTGAAATACCCGCAGGACGGGCCGGAGGAGATGGCCAAAGAGGCCGCTCGGCACGGCTGGACGTTCCCGTACCTCTTTGACGAGAGCCAACAGGTGGCACTCGCCTACAGCGCCGCGTGCACCCCGGACACCTTTGTCTTCGACGGCCAGCGCCGGCTGGTATACCGCGGTCAGCTCGACGCCGCGCGGCCCAGCAACGACCTGCCGGTGACCGGGGCCGACGTTCGCGCCGCCGTCGACGCGGTGCTGGCAGGCACGCCGGTCGCGACCGATCAAGTCCCCGCGATCGGCTGTGGAATCAAATGGAAGCCGGGTAACGAGCCCGTTTGACGGCGATGGCACTGTTCGACGCGGTGCTCGAGGCCCACGGCGGGCTCTCGCGGTGGCGAACGTTCACTTCGGTCGAGGCGACGATCGTCAGCGGCGGCAAGCTGTGGGACATCAAGGGCCAACCCCAAGACCCCGCGCCACGAGAGATGACCGTTGCGCTGCAGCGCGAATGGGCATCGGTGCAGCCCTTCGGTGCACAAGACCAGAAATCTGACTTCACACCCGACCGCGTCGCCATCGAAAAACTTGACGGGCGTGTGGTCGCCGAACGAGTTAATCCGCGGGAATCATTCCGAGGGCACGAGTTGACGACGCCGTGGGATCCGTTGCAGCGCGCCTACTTCAACGGCTACGCGCTGTGGACCTACCTGACCACCCCGTTCCTGATGGCCCTGCCCGGCTTCACCGTCACCGAGATCGATCCCGTCGAGGACAACCGGCAAGTGTGGGCCGGACTGCAGGCACACTTCCCAGACACGTTCGCCAGCCACAGTCCGGTCCAGGAGTTCTACTTCAACCACGACCACCTGCTGTGCCGCCACGACTACCGCGTAGACATCTCCGGAGGATTCGCCGCGATCCAATACGTTTCCGACATGGTGCAGGCCGACGGAATCATGGTGCCGACCAAACGCAGGGCCTACCGCTGCGACCCCGAGGGCCGGGTCATGCCAGACGAGCTCATGGTGTCAATCGACCTGCGCGACATCCACTTTGCATGACGACGTCTCGCGCAGAAGCAGGTCGGTGACGGTCTCGCGACGGACCAGCTCTCGGGCTTGGCCGCCGCTGACGGCCACCAGGGGCGGTCGTGGGACCGCGCAGCCGTTGCCCGCTACCGCCAGCAGGTCGCCGGCGCGGATGTCCATCGGCAGGTCGACGTCGCGGGCCATGTCGTTGCCGCCGTCGCTATGTCGGCCTACGACGGTGACCGGCTCGGTGGGTGCCACCGGATCGCGGTTGGCAAGGACCGCGGGGTATTTCGCGCTCATTGCGCCGTCCACCGCGACGAAGGTTCGCCCACCCGGCCCCGAATCGACGGCCAGTACCCGGTAGAGGGTGACACCGGCACGCGCGCTGATCTCACGGCCCGGCTCGACCACCACGGTGGGGCGCGGAAACCGGTGGACCGCGCAGGCTGTGTGCAGGGCGTGCTCGATGACGTCAGCGAGCTCGCCGAGGTCCAGCGCCCGGTCGCCGCGAACGTAGGGAACCGCATGCCCGCCACCGATGTTGAGCTCGGCCAGCACGACACCGTGGGTGTCACGGATCTCAGCCATCGCCGAGGTCATCCGGCACATGGCCCGGCCATATTGCCGGGCGTCGGTGACCTGCGACCCGATATCGCAGTACAACCCCACCAACTCCAGGCAGGGGTCGTCCAGGACCCGCTTGACGCTGACATCGGTGGTCACGTGGATCTCGGGAGTCACCCGGATGAGCACCTGCTGGCGGTGACGCGCCCAGCCCGCCACGAGCGCGGCCTCGATCGGTGAATCGAGCACGATGCGACCCACCCCGACCGTCGCGGCGTCGCGCAACTCGTCCGGCGTTTTCGCACCACCGCCCATGATGATCCGCGACGGATCCAGCCCACCGGCGAGCGCGACGGCCAACTCCCCGCTGGAGCACACACCCAACCCGACGCCCTCTTCGGCGATCCAGCGCGCCACCTCCGTAGTGAGCAGCGCCTTGCCGGCGTAGACCACGTCGACCCCGGACAGCGCGGCCCGGTAGCGATGGATCCGCTGACGGAAGTCGACCTCATCGAGAACATATGTGGGAGTGCCGAACGCGTCGGCCACGTCGGCCAACGCGACGGCGCCAACGCACACGCGGCCCAACTCGTCCACGCGGGTGGTCAACGGCCATGCCGAACGATCCAGTCGAGATGTCGCGGCCGGATCAAGTGGCGGCGACAACTCCAAAAGCGTCATAGATCAAAAGTGCGTGCGACCGCGGGTCGTCGCGCGAAACTTGACGAACCCCTGATGGCTCCGGCGCGAATCTTGACGGCGTCTGTAGAAGTTGTCAGGCCGCGGGGCTGAGCGCGTCACGCACGGCGTTCACGGCCACGTCGAGTTCGCCGCGCGAGACCGTCAGCGGCGGCCGGAACCGCACGCTGTCGGTGCCGCTGGCCAGCATGATGACCCGCCGCTGCCACAGCCTGTCGATCAGCTCGTCGCGCTGAGCCTGCGTCGGCAGACTGAACGCGCACATCAATCCCCGGCCGCGCACATCGAGCACCTGTCCGGGGAGCTCTTCGGCCAGGTCGGTGAGCCGGTCCAGCAGGTATTCGCCGTGCGACGCGGCCCGGTCGAACAGGTTGTCAGCCTCGATCACCTCGAGCAGCCGCCGGGCCCGGACCATGTCCACCAGGTTGCCGCCCCACGTGGAGCTGAGCCGCGAGCTGACCGCGAACACGTTGTCTTCGACCTCGTCGACCCGGCCGCCCGCCATCACGCCGCACACCTGGGTCTTCTTACCGAACGCGACAAGATCGGGGATCACGCCCAGCTGTTGATACGCCCACGCGGTGCCCGTCAACCCGCAGCCGGTCTGCACCTCGTCGAAGACCATCAGCGCATGGAACTCCTCACACAGCTCACGCATCGCGGCGAAAAACTCGGGCCGGAAATGGCGGTCGCCGCCCTCGCCCTGAATCGGCTCGGCGATGAAGCAGGCGACGTCGTGGGGATGGGCCTCGAACGCCCGGCGAGCCTGGTCCAGGACCCCCGCCTCCAGCGCGTCGACGTCGGCGCCGGGGCGAATGTAGGGCGCCTCGATGCGCGGCCAATCGAATTTCGGGAACCGCGCCACCTTGACCGGATCGGTGTTGGTCAACGACAGCGTGTAGCCGCTGCGACCATGGAACGCTCCGCGCAGGTGCAGCACTCTGGTGCCCAGGGCCGGGTCGACGCCGCGCGCCTCGTTGTGGCGGCTCTTCCAGTCAAAGGCCGCCTTGAGCGCGTTCTCGACCGCCAGTGCGCCGCCGTCGACGAAGAACAGGTGGGGCAGCGCCGGATCGCCGAGGACGCGCACGAACGTGTCGACGAATCGGGCCATCGGCACGCTGTACACGTCGGAGTTGCTCGGTTTGTTCACCGCGGCCTCGGCCAGCTCGTCGCGGAACGCGTAATCGTCGGCCAACCCCGGGTGATTCATGCCCAACGGCGAGGAGGCGAAGAACGTGAACATGTCCAGATAGCGCTCGCCGCTGCGCGCGTCGACCAGATAGGACCCCGACGAGCGGTCGAGGTCGAGCACGATATCGAGGCCGTCGGCCAGGATATGGCGGCTCAGCACCTCATGAACCTGGGTGGGTGCCAGCAGCTCGTCGGCCGGGTTCGTGGTTGAAAGAACGGCGGTCATGAGGCCATATTACCCGATAAAATTTCGTAAAAATTTCTTAGTGCAGTAAAAACTACGGTATAAGGTGCTGTCCTTCGTAAAATGTTTGTAAGATGATGGTGCTCCGCGTTCGCACATCAGCGGTGGTGCGGATCTGTTGCAGCAGCTCTTCGAGTGCCCGAGGGGAGGACACGCGCACCATCAGGATGTAGCTTTCCTCGCCCGCCACCGAGTGGCAGGACTCGATGGCCTTGATGTGTCGGAGGCGCGCAGGCACGTCATCGGGCTGGGACGGATCAAGGGGAGTGATGGCGACGAATGCCGATAACATCTGGCCGAGTGCCTCATGGTCGATGCGCGCCGTATACCCGGTCACAACTCGGCGGGATTCCAGCCGCCGCACCCGCGACTGCACCGCCGACACCGACAGGCCCGCGGTGGCGGCCAGGTGTGCAAGCGTGGCCCGGCCGTCAGCCAGCAGCTCGCGCAGCAGGATGCGGTCGATCTCATCTAGCTGTTCACCGGTGCCGGCCATAGCCGCACTGTATCCGGGCCCGGACGGTCAATGAGACGCGTCGACACGGCCGAACTGCGCACCCGATTCGCGCAGGCCCTGTCCGCGATGTACGGCGCCGAGGTGCCGGCCTACAAAACGCTGGTCGAGGTTGCTGGGCAGGTGAATCGCGAATACCTTGCCGCCAGCCCCGGCGCCGACCGGCTCGGGTCTGCAGACCGGGTGAGCGCCGAACGCCACGGCGCCATCCGGGTCGGCACCGCCAGTGAGCTCGCCGACGTGGCAGATCTGTTCGCCGCGTTCGGAATGTATCCGGTGGGTTTCTACGATCTGCGCGACGCCGCGCCGCCCGTGCCGGTGGTGTCGACGGCATTCCGCCCGATCGACGCCGATGAGCTGGAGCGCAACCCGTTTCGGGTATTCACTTCAATGCTGGCAACTTCTGACGGCCGGTTCTTCGAGCCGCACCTGCGCCGCCGGGTACGCCGTTTCCTGTCGGCGCGTGAACTGTTCGATCCCGCGCTGATCGCCGAGGCCCGCCGCATCGCCGCGCACGGCGGTACCACCCCCGAGCGGGCGGCGTGGTTCGTCGACGCCGCCGTAGCGGTGTTCGCGCTGCGACGCGAACCGATCGACAAAATCTGGTACGACCAGCTGGCACGGGTGTCGGCGGTGGCCGCCGACATCGCGGGCCTGCCGTCCACCCACATCAACCACCTCACGCCCCGGGTGCTCGACATTGACGAGCTGTACCGGCGGATGACCGCTCGCGGCATCACGATGATCGACGCGATCCAGGGGCCGCCGCGGTGGGACGGGCCCGACGTGTTGTTGCGACAGACGTCGTTCCGCGCACTGGCCGAGCCGCGGCGGTTCCGCCACCGCGACGGCTCGGTGACCCGCGGAACGCTGCGGGTCCGGTTCGGCGAGGTGGAGGCCCGCGGCGTCGCGCTCACCCCGAAGGGCCGGCAACGCTACGACAAGGCGATGGCGGCGGCCGATCTGGCCGTCGACTCGACCTGGCAGAAGGCCGCCGAATCGGTGTGGCCGCAATACTTTCCGGCCACCGACGCCGGGCTGGCCGCCGACGGGTTGGCGTTCTACCGCCAAGGCGACCCGACGCGGCCGATCGTGTACGAGGACTTCCTGCCCCGGTCGGCCGCGGGGATCTTCCGGTCCAACCTGGACTCAGACACAATCGCCGGGGGCGACTCGCCCGACACCCGCTACAACCTGGATTGGATGAGCGGTGCGATCGGGCACCACATTCACAACCCCTACACGCTCTATGAGAAGGCAGCACAGTGACCACCTCCCCGTCCACCGCCTCGTCCACCGCCTTGCCTACCGCTGACGAACTGCGCACGCGCGCACGTGATTCGCTGCGCGCGATCGGGTGCCTCGTGCAGTTCACCACGGGCTTAGGGCCCGGGATGCCGGCGCGCACCCCGGTGACCGGCGACGTCCTGTTCACGCTCGCCGAGAACACGCCTTCGTCCGTTCACACGGCTGTTACAGAAGCGGCGCATGCGTTCACGGTGTGGCGTACCACGCCCGCCCCGGTGCGCGGTGCGCTGGTGGCCCGCCTTGGCGAGCTGCTCGCCCAGCACAAGGCCGATCTGGCGGCGTTGGTGACGATCGAGGCCGGCAAGATCGCCTCCGAGGCGCTCGGCGAAGTACAGGAGATGATCGACATCTGCCAGTTCGCGGTCGGACTCTCGCGCCAGCTGTACGGCCGCACCATCGCCTCCGAGCGGCCGGGGCACCGGCTGATGGAAACCTGGCACCCGCTCGGCGTCGTCGGTGTGATCACCGCGTTCAACTTTCCGGTGGCGGTGTGGGCGTGGAACGCAGCGATCGCGCTGGTGTGCGGGGACACCGTCGTGTGGAAGCCCTCGGAGCTGACCCCGTTGACTGCCCTGGCCTGCCAGGCGCTGCTGGAACGGGCCGCCGACGATGTCGGGGCGCCGTCGGCGGTGAGCCGGGTCATTCTCGGCGGACGGGAAATCGGCGAGCGGCTGGTGGATGACCCGAGAGTGGCGCTGCTGAGCGCGACCGGCTCGGTTTTGATGGGCGCGGTGGTCGGGCAGCGGGTGGCGCAGCGGTTCGGTCGTGCGTTGTTGGAGTTGGGCGGCAACAACGCTGCGATCGTCACGCCGTCGGCCGATCTGGATTTGGCGGTGCGCGGCATCGTGTTCGCCGCGGCGGGCACGGCGGGACAGCGCTGCACGACGATGCGGCGGTTGATCGTTCACCGATCGGTTATCTCTGAGGTGGTGGATCGCGTTAAGGCCGCGTATCGGCAATTGCCGGTCGGCGATCCGTCGGCGGAGGCGACGTTGGTAGGGCCGCTGATCACTGAGACCGCCTATCGCGAAATGGCAACCGCGTTGCAGCAGGCCCGCGCCGACGGCGGCGAGGTGTTCGGGGGAGAGCGGGTCGATTTGGGCTCTTCCTCTTACTATGTGGTGCCGGCGGTGGTATTGATGCCGGCCCAGACCGAGCTGATGCACCGGGAGACTTTCGCGCCGATCCTCTACGTGCTCGCCTATGACGAGCTGCCTGAGGCGATCGCACTGAATAACGCGGTTCCGCAAGGCCTGTCGTCGTCGATCTTCACCCGTGACGTGCGGGAAGCGGAGCGGTTCATGGCAGCCGACGGGTCGGACTGCGGAATCGCCAATGTCAATATCGGTACGTCAGGGGCCGAGATCGGCGGGGCGTTCGGGGGCGAGAAGCAGACCGGTGGCGGCCGGGAGTCCGGTTCGGACGCGTGGAAGGCCTATATGCGGCGTGCCACCAATACCGTCAACTACTCGGATCAGGTGCCGCTCGCGCAGGGGGTTCATTTCGGTTGAGCGGGCTTGGGTTTCGAGCGTAACGTTCGGCGGCTCAGGAAGCTTGCTGCTCTTGCTATTTTACGGGTGGTAGCAATTCACTCTGCCGGCGAGCGACTTCGGCATGGATGGCGTCGCGGATGGCTTTCACGGTCGGATTGGTTAGGCTCTCGCGTCGTACCGCCAACGAGAAGTTGAGGTGGATGTCGACGTCGCGAGGCAGCAGGCGGATGAGTTCCGGGTGCCGGCTGGCCATGAAGGCCGGCAGGAGCCCTATACCGCCGGCGGCGCGGGTCGCCTCGACATGCGCAAATATGTTGGTGGACATGAACTGTGCAGTGGCGCCTGGCAGGTGCCTCTCGATGTCCAAGTCGCCGACCTGCAGCAGCGAATCAACGAAGAAGATGATGGGATGGTTTCGCACGTCATCGATCGACTCCGGGGCACCGTACTCGCGGATGTATTCCTCTGCGGCATAGATTCCCATCGAGTAAGGCGCGATCACTTCGGAGACCAGACGGCTGTTGAGCGTCGCGCCGACCGCGATTGCAACATCGAAGCCCGATTGTTGCAGGTTCATCTGCCGGGTCGCTGTCAGCAGCTCCACGGACAGATGGGGGTGTTGCATGCGCAGGCGGGCCAGCGCAGGAGTGACGACGAGAGTGCCGAATCCGTCTGGAGCCGTGACGCGCACCCTGCCGCGTAACGCGCCGGCCACCTCTCCGACGGCGGCGTCGACGGCCTCTTGCACTGATTCCTCGATCGCGCTCGCTCGCTCGGCAACGCGACGCCCGATGTCGGTCAACTCCCAACCGACCGCTCCGCGCTCGATCAGCCGTGCGCGTGCACGGCATCTGCGAAGAGTATCGGGCTGCGGCAACGATCGACGTGGAGCACGACAAGGCCGACAAGGACGCCGGCAACAAAATCCAATGCCCGACAATGCATCTCTGGGCAGAAGGTGGTCCGCTAGACACGTTCTATCGGAACGATGGCGGTCCGCTCGACATCTGGCGGCAATGGGCCCCGCGCGCGCAAGGCCGGGCCGTGAAGGGTGGGCACTTCTTCCCAGAAGAGAACCCAAACGACACCGCGGCGCTGATAAAGCAATTCTTAGTCGCCACGTAATCGCTAACGGGCAGCGTCTCTACGGCTGCTTCTCTGGGGCCTAACGGCCTTCGTAAAATCCCCTGGGAAGCATCGCAAGTGGGATCGTGACGTCGATTGCGGTCCCGCTTCCCTTTGGGCTGTTGATAATGATCTTGCCGCCCAGCGCGTCAACGCGGTCTTCAAGCCCGATGATCCCCGACCCGTTATCGGAGTTGGCGCCACCGATCCCGTCGTCGCGGACCGACAGGTAAAGGTTCTCGTCGACGATTCGCGCACGCACGATGGCTTCGCTGGCTTGGGCATGCTCGGCCGCGTTCGCGAGCGCTTCAGCCACCACATAATAGGCGGCGATCTCGACCGAATCGGGTAATTCCCGGCTGATTTCGGCATCAAGCGTCACGGGGACCGCGGAGCGGCGCGCCAAAGCCTTCAGTGCAGCGGGCAGCCCGCCGCGAGACAGGATGGCCGGATGAATCCCGTGGGAGACGTCTCGTACTTCCTCTAAGACGGCAGTCAAACCGGAGGCAACATCGGATAGCTCCGCCTTGAGGTCGTGAAGTCCGTCTGGGACTTGGTCCATCGCCCTGCGCACCTTCAGTCCCAACGCGACCAGACGCTGCTGGGCACCGTCATGCAGGTCGCGCTCGATGCGGCGGCGGGCGTCGTCGGCGGCAGCCACGATCCGCGCCCGCGACGCGATCAGTTCAGCGTGGGTGCCGGGCACGTTCAGGCCTGCGCAGCAGGATTGCGATGATCAGCACGGTCAGCAGGAACGCGCCGGTGTAGGCCGTCACACCTGACCAGCGGGCCGCCGAGAACACCAGGCCGCCGACGGTGCCGCCCACGCTGGAGCCCAGGTAGTAACTGAACGCATAGACCGCGGGGCCCTGCACGGCCAGTGTCGCCGACCGCACGCCGACCCAGCTGCTGGCCACTGAATGCGCGGCGAAGAACCCGCCGGTGGTGATGACCAGCCCGATGATCACTGCGGTCACGCTGCGTGCGGCCAGCAGCAGCAGGCCGGCCAGGGTGATTATGGCCATGATCCAGAGCACTTGCGGGCGGCCGAACCGGTCGGCGAGGCGGCCGGCGAATGCGGACGAGAACGAGCCGGCCAGATAGACCACGAAGATCAAACCCACGACGGTGCGGGACAGTGCGAATCCGGGGCCGAGCAGCCGGAAGCCCAGGTAGTTGTAGACGGTGACGAAGCAGGCCATCAGCAGGAACCCGACGGCGAACAGTCCCATCAGCCCGGTGTCGGTGAACGCGCGGCCAATCGAGGCCGCCAACTCCGGCACGCGCGGCGGGCGCGGCTGAAAGCCGGCGGACGGGACGATGGTGCAACGGAAGGCGATGCTGCAGGCCAGCGCGACCACTCCGACCGCGGCCAGCGCCCAGCGCCAGCCGGCCACGTCGTCGACGAGTCCGGCCACGAGCCGTCCCGTCATCCCGCCAAACCCGGTGCCGGCCACGTAGAGGCCCATCGCGAAGCCGAGGCAATCGCGGTGCAGTTCTTCCACCAGATACGACATCGCCACGGCCTGGATGCCGGCCAGCGCGAGACCCTGAAAGGCGCGCAGCACGAGCAGCACGGTGAAGTTCGGGCTGACCGCGACGAGCAGCGCCAGGCCGGCCGAGGTGAACAGCGATACCGCCATCACCGGTGTGCGCCCGAGGGTCTCGGATACGGCGGTGAGCGGCAGGACGCCCACCGCCAGTGCGCAGGTGGCCACCGAGACCGACAGGCTGGCGCCCGCGGGTGAGAGGTGAAACGCGCTGCTCAGCGAGGGCAGTAGCGGCTGGACCGCGTACAGGGTGCCGAAGGTGGCCAGTCCGGCGCAAAACAGTGCGACCGTGATCCGGCGGAACCCGGAACTGTCGCGGCGGTGCCGAGTTTCAGGGTGGGCCACGCACGTCGCCATGTCGCGGACGCTAGGTACGGGTGATCGATGCGTCTAATACGAAGACATGCCGTGATTCATTTACTTATGAATCGATATGGCTCGACCAGGGCAGATCGCCGGAGTGACAAGCCTAAGTGTGTCCGAGGCAACACTTGTTCTGCGTCATGCCCGCGAGCTGACGAAATCGCGGAAGGCCAGCACCGCTGGGGCCACTGGCCGGTCGCTGGCCCAGATCAGGCCGATGCGGCGGGCTGCCCTGGGGCGCAACGGAATCTCCAAGACCCCCTCCGGCGGGGCCGGATCCGCGACCGGCAGCACGGCCACGCCTAGACCGGCCGCGACCAGGCCGCGCAGCGTGTCCACCTCCTCGCCCTCAAAGGCCAGTGTCGGGGTGAAGCCGGCCGCCTGAGCAAGTTCGTCGGTCACCTGGCGCAGCCCCGACGCCGCCTTCGTCGCAACGAACGCCTCGCCGGCCAGTTCGGCCATCCGCACCCATGCTCTGCCGGCCAGACGGTGCCCGGCCGGAACGGTCACCACCAACTGCTGCTCCTCCAGGGTGACCCCTGCGAATTCGCCCCGCCCCGGCATCGGCGAGGTGAACGCCAGGTCCGCGCGCCCGCTGCGAACGTGGTCGAGCAACTCGTCATGGGCGCCTTGCAGGAGAGTGAACCGGACGTGCGGGTGCTGTTGCCGAAACGTCCGCAACAGCCCGGGCACCCGCTGCTCGCCGAGCGTGCTCAGGAACGCCAGCGCCACTTGGCCGCGCTCGGGATCGGCCTCGTCGGCGGCCTGACGCACCCCGCAGGCCAGCTCGGACAGCGCCCGGCCCGCCGCCGCGGCGAGGGTGGCGCCGGCACGGCTGAGACGGATGCCGCGGCCATCGGGCACCACCACCGGCGTGCCCAACTCGGCGGACATCGCCGCCAGCCACCGACTCGCGGTCGGCTGTGGCAGGCCCACGGTGGCGGCCGCCCTGGTCAGATTGCCCTCGTCGGCCACCGCACACAGTAGCGCCAGCTTCGGGGCCAACGACCGAACGAGCGTTATCTCGGACACACCTGGGATTGTTACTCCCGCGACCTGCCCCGGTCGAGCCTTATCGATTCGTTGATGAATGAATTGAGCTATCAGCTGCGTATTGGACGCATCAATCACTCGTACTTAGCGTCGACGGCATGGGTCCACTTCCTAATCACGACGATCGGCTCGCTCGACGGATCGCCGATTTGTACGCCATTGACCAGCAGTTCGCCGCTGCTCGACCTAACGAGGCAATTGCGGCGGCGATCAACCAGCGCGGAGTGCGAATGCCGGAGCTCGTCCGCACGGTCATGGAGGGCTATGCGGACCGGCCGGCACTTGGCCAACGTGCGGTGCACTTCGTTACCGACACGGAGACAGGCCGCACCTCCCTACAGCTGCTGTCGCGATTCGAGACCATCACCTACCGCGAGGTGTGGGACCGCGTCGGTCGCATCGCAGGCGCCTTCGCAGGCGATTCGGCACATCCGGTACAACCCGGTGATCGCGTCGCCGTCCTGGGCTTCGCCAGTGTCGACTACACGACCATCGATCTGGCGTTGATCCAACTCGGGGCGGTGTCGGTTCCGCTGCAGACCAGTGCCCCGCTCACCCAACTTCGGCCGATTGTCGCCGAGACCGAGCCGAGGGTGCTCGCTGCGAGCATCGACCATCTCGCCGATGCCGTCGAACTGGTGCTGACCGGTCGCGCGGCGAAGCTGATCGTGTTCGACTACCACCCGCAGGTTGACGAGCAGCGCGAGGCGTTCGACGCCGCAATGGCGAAGCTGGCGGGCAGCCCGGTGAATGTGGAAACGCTGACCGACGTGCTCGACCGCGGGAAGGCACTCCCGATGCCACCGACGCTCGGTTCCGGCAAGGACGATCCACTGACGTTGCTGATCTACACCTCCGGCAGCACCGGTGCGCCCAAAGGCGCCATGTACCCAGGGCATCTGGTGGCTGAATTCTGGCGCCGAGCTTCCCGGTCAGCGGGAGGCCAGCACGACGCCGAGCCGTCGATCACGCTCTGCTTCATGCCGATGAGCCATGTAATGGGGCGGTCGATCCTGTACGGGTCGCTCGGGGCCGGCGGCACATCCTATTTCGTGGCCAAGAGCGATCTTTCGACTCTCCGGGAAGACCTCGCGCTCGTGCGACCTACGCAATTCAACTTCGTGCCGCGAATCTGGGAAATGCTATTCGAGGAGTTCCAGAGCGAGCTGGATCGCCACTCGTCCGACAGTACCGATCGAGCCGCCCTCGAGGCTGCGGTGATGGCCGAGCAGCGACAGAACCTGCTCGGCGGGCGGTTCGTCTCAGCCATCACAACCTCCGCCCCGATCTCGGCGGAGATGAAGTCATGGGTGGAGTCGTTGCTCGACATGCAAATGATCGAACGCTACGGCTCGACCGAAGCCGGGGTCGTGTTCTACGACGGTCGGGTGCGCCGCCCTCCGGTGATCGACTACAAGCTGGTCGACGTCCCCGACCTGGGCTACTTCCACACCGACCGGCCACACCCGCGGGGCGAGTTGCTGGTCAAGTCCGAGACGTTGATCCCCGGTTACTACAAGCGGCCGGACGTCACCGCGGAGGTGTTCGACGCCGACGGCTACTACCGCACCGGAGACATCATGGCCGAGACCGGGCCCGATCAGCTCGTGTACGTCGGTCGACGCAACAACGTGGTCAAGCTCGCCCAAGGCGAGTTCGTATCCATCTCCAAGTTGGAGACGGTGTTCGGCGACAGTCCCCTCGTCCGCGAGATCTACATCTACGGCAATAGTGCCCGCTCCTATCTGCTGGCGGTCGTCGTGCCCACCCAAGAGGCGCTGTCGCGTTGGCATCGTGACGAGCTGAAGCCGCTCATCGGCGACTCGCTACAGAACGTGGCGAAAGCAGCCGCCCTGCAGTCTTATGAGATCCCACGCGACTTCATCATCGAGACAACGCCGTTCACGATGGAGAACGGGCTGCTGACGGGGATCCGTAAGCTGGCGCGGCCCAAGCTCGAAGAACGCTACGGCCCACGGCTGGAGCAGCTTTATGCCGAGCTGGCCGAAAGCCAGATCAACGAGCTGCGCGCGCTGCGCCGGGGCGGCAACGGCGCTCCGGTGCTGCAGACCATCATTCGCGCCGCGGGTGCTTTGCTGGGCGCAGGGGCTGGCGATTTGCGTCCCGACGCGCACTTCACCGACGTGGGCGGAGACTCGTTGTCGGCGTTGACGTTCGCCAACCTGCTACACGAGATCTTCGGCATCGACGTGCCGGTGGGTGTGATCGTCAGCCCGGCCACCGATCTGCAGGCCCTCGCCGACTACATCGAGGCGCAGCGGCGGCCCGGCGCCAACCGGCCCACCTTCGCAGTGGTGCATCATCGAGACGCCGCTGAAGTACAGGCCCGCGACCTCACGCTGGACAAGTTCCTCAATGAGAAGACGCTGCGCGCCGCGCCGAGGCTGCCCGGGCCAAGCGCGGAGGTGCGGACCGTGCTGTTGACCGGGGGGACCGGCTTTTTGGGTCGGTACCTGGCCCTGGAATGGCTCGAGCGGCTGGCGCTTGTCGACGGCAAACTGATCTGCCTGGTGCGGGCCAAAAACCACGCAGAGGCGTCGCGTCGTCTCGAAAACACGTTTGACAGCGGCGATCCGAAGCTGTTGGACCGCTATCGGGAACTGGCCGTCGATCATCTCGAGGTTCTCCTGGGAGACAAGGGCGAACCCCATCTTGGCCTGGACCAACAGAGTTGGCAGCGGCTGGCCGACACGGTCGATCTGATTGTTGATCCGGCGGCACTTGTCAACCACGTCCTGCCCTACAGTCAGCTGTTCGGCCCCAACGTCGTTGGCACCGCCGAGCTGATCCGCCTCGCGCTCACCACCAGGCTGAAGCCGCTCACCTACCTGTCGACTGTTCGCGTGGGCGACCAGATCGAACCATCTGCCTTCATCGAGGACGCCGACATCCGGGTCATCAGCCCCACCCGCAAGATCGACGACGGCTACGCCAACGGCTATTCCAACAGCAAGTGGGCCGGCGAGGTGCTGTTGCGCGAGGCGCACGACCTGTGCGGCCTGCCCGTGGCGGTGTTCCGCTGCGACCTGATCCTGGCCGACACCACATACGTCGGCCAACTCAACGTCCCGGACGGGTTTACGCGGTTAATGCTCAGCCTCGCGGCCACCGGCATCGCGCCCGCCTCGTTCTACGAACTCGACAGCCGCCGCAACCGCCAACGCGCGCACTACGACGGGCTGCCCGTCAGCTTCGTCGCCGAAGCGATCGCCACCCTCGGATCACAAGTCGCCGACGGGTTCGCGACCTATCACGTCCTGAACCCCTACGACGACGGGATCGGGCTCGACCAATACGTCGACTGGCTCATCGATGCCGGCTACCCGATCCAGCGCATTCCCGACTACGACCGCTGGTTGCAGCGCTTCGAAACCAGCCTGCGCGCCCTGCCCGAACGGCAGCGCCAGCACTCGCTGCTGCCCTTGTTGCACAAGTACCGAACACCCGAAAAGCCGATCTGCGGGGCCATCGCGCCCACCGATCGGTTCCGTGCCGGGGTGCAGGATGCGAAAATCCGCCCCGATAAGGACATCCCACACGTCACCGCGCCGATCATCCGGAGCTACATCACCAATCTGAAACTGCTCGGGCTGTTATGACGTACGTGTTAGTTAGTGTCGACCGGTCTTTGGCAAAGGCAGGTTGGTCGAGGATTTCGTCGAACCGGCTTAGCGCGAAGGAATGGCTTGCATGGCTCGAATGACCCCAGCGTCACCCGTCCGGTGGGCCTGCTGCCGTCCGCATCGGAGGACGCCACCGCGATCCAGCAGCTGCAGACGTCAGTCCCGCAGGGCGCAAAGGCGGGCGTGGTTACCCCGACACCGACGGGAGGTTCCTCGCCCGTCGGCGAGATCCGCCGGTCCTCGAGCGTCGTGAAGATTAATTCACCTTCTACGCCACTGCCTTCGCTGCCCACCCCGTTCAATGAGTCGACAAACATCGTCGGGGGAAAGGGGTTTCATCCGGGGCGCAGCAGGGCGTCGGCAGCATCAGTTCAGAACTCGGTGGGCTGGCCAAGATCCCGACTGGTGGTCGGAAACGGAATTAACGCGGAGCTAGCGTGCCGAATGTAACGTGGTGGCGGGAAAACTCGAAAAATTCCGCCGTGACGTTACGCTGGGCGGCTCAGGCAAGTTTGAACACACGGCGGGCGTTTCCTGCGAGATACATTTCACGGGTTTCGACGCTGAGACCCAGGTCGTCAAGCCCGTCGAGGGCGTGCGCGGGCAGGATCATCGGGTAGTTCGTTCCGAAGAGGACCTTGCGCTGGCCACTTCGAGTCTTCAGGTAGGTCACTAACTCCGGCGGGAGGCGTTTGGTCGTGTAGGCCGACGTGTCGATGACGACGTTCTCGTGCTTGCGGGCGACCGCGATCATCTCCTCGGTCCACGGGTAGCCGACGTGCCCGCATACGATCGTCAGTTCCGGAAAGTCGATCGCGACCTGGTCGATGTAGGGAATGGGCCGCCCGGTTTCAGACGGTTGAAGGGGGCCGGTGTGGCCGACCTGGGTGCAGAACGGGACACCCAATTCCACGCATTCGGCGTACAGCGGATAGTAGCGCCGGTCGGTCGGTGGCGCGTTCCACAACCACGGCACGACACGCAAGCCCTTGAACCCGAGTTCTGTTACGCACCGGCGCAGTTCACGCACCGCCGCCATCGGCTTGTCGAGGTCCGCGCACGCCAGGCCGCCGAAACGGTCCGGGTGGGCCGCCACCCACTCGGCGACCTCGGCGTTGCTGATGAGCGGTTCGCGATAGGGGGCCGACCACGCCGACAGCAGCCCGAATCGAACACCACCTTTATCCATGACTGCAAGGGTCGCCTCGATCCCAGGGGCCTCCGTGGGTATTACATCCCCGGTCCACCGACGCAGCGAGGCGAAGATGTCAAGGGCCAGGAAGCGCGACGTTGGGTGCTGCATCCAGACATCGATGACCATTCGGCCATCATCCCAGCCGGCGGGTCATCCGCACGTTAAGCCGGGTCAGGCCACGCAAATTCGGGTTGGTCGACCACGTCGGCGTGCCCGTGACCTCGATCCTTTTCACGTTCTCGACCAGTTCGCGCAGCACCGCCTGCGCCTCCATGCGGGCAAGCTGCGCCCCGAGGCACAGGTGGATGCCTGACCCGAAGGCGAGGTGTCCCGTGGGGTTGCGGTCGGCGCGGAAGGTGTCGGGATCGTCGTATTCGCGCGGATCCCGGTTGGCGGCACCCCAGATCAGCAACACCCGCGAGCCCGCCGGGATCGTTTCATCTCCCACTCTGTAGTCGGCGCGCGCGGTCCGGAAGAAACTCTGGATCGGGGAACGGTACCGGAGTTGTTCTTCGATAGCGGACGGGATCAGCTCCGGTCGATTCTGAAGCAGCGCAAGTTGATCCGGTTGCTCGGCCAGCGTGAGGAACAGCGTGCTCAGCAGATTCGTGGTGGTCTCGTTGCCGGCGAGCAGCAGCAGCACGGCGAAGAAGAACAGCTCTTCGTGGCTAACGTGGCCGTCTTCGACGTTCGCGACGAGTCTGCCCAGGACGGTGTCCGCGCCGAGCATGCCGCCTGCGCCGAGCTGATCCGTGAAGTACGCGTGCAGATGCCGAAAGCCGCTCAACGTGGGGACGAGCTGCATCAGGCCGCGCCGCGTGATGTCGACGTTTGCCACGTGGACGGTGTTGTTCGACCAATGACGGAACGATCTTTCGTGGTCCGCCGGCACACCCATGATGTGAGCGATCATCCGCATCGGCATGGGCGCCGCGAGTGTTTCAACGACATCCGCCCTTTCGCTCGTCACCAACTTTGTCACCAAGTCACGCGCGAGGTGGTCGACCACCGGACGCCAAGACTCGAGCGCTCCCCGCGTGAATGCCGGCTGGACCTGCTTGCGCATCCGTGTGTGTGCGGGCCGGTCGGAGGTCAGCAGCACCGGCAGCTCAATCCGGCCCATCGTCACCCCCTCGGCGCTGGACATGACGTCGTCGGCGCGTGCCGCGGCGCGGACGTCGGCGTGACGGCTGAGCATGAAGATGCCCCGCCTCGGGCTGTAGTGCACCGGGCCGCCCTTGAGGAGTTGGCGGTATCCGGGATACGGGTCGGCAGCGGTGGCCGGGTCGAACGGGTCGAAGTCAGTCACCTGCACGCCCCGCGGAACAACCTTGGGCGCGATTTTGAAGTGGGCCAGCTCAGCGATGTTGGCCGTGAGGGTGCGAGCGACGAGGGGGCCGTATGTCCTGGCCAGTCGCACGTCACTTTTCAGCGTCATCGGCGCCTCCTGCTACTCTTACGTAAGCTAACGTAACGATCGGACATGTAAGGGTCAATGACCATCGATGAGCTGGCGCAGCGCTGCGGAATGACAGCGCGCAACATACGCCAGTGGCAGACCGACGGCCTCATCCCTCCGCCTGAGCGCCGCGGCCGGGTCGGCGTCTACACCGAAGACCACGTCGCCCGCATTCGTCGGATCAAAGAGCGACGCGGACAAGGGTTTCCGCTGGACCTGATCCGGCGGGTGCTTGACACCCCCGGGATGGACGTCGAAGCGGACGTGCGCCACCTGGCGGCCGGCACACTGGCGCCATTCGCCGGCGCGGAACGCGTCAGGCTGAGCGGGACCGAGCTGGGCGCGAGGCTCGGCGACGGCGTCGTCGGGCACCTGCAGGAGGCCGGGCTGGCGGAGTCGGCGGGTGACGGCGATGCGTACATGGTCGACACGGCGTTTCTCGACTTCCTCGAGGCGGTCGTCGCCACCGGCGTATCCCCGGCGGCTTTCGCATCGACACTGGCCAAGACTCACGGTCACCATCGGGCGATCGCCGCGCTGCTGCTGGAGTCGGCCCGCGACGAGCTGTGGCGCCCGTTCATCGACGCCGGAATGCCGTCGGGGAGATGGCACGACCTCGCCGACGCCGTCGACCGGCTGCGCGAGGTCGGCGTCGCCGCCCAGTCGTACATGTTTGCGCGCGCGCTCGACGAGGTCCTGACCGGTGTGCTGGTGGAGGAAGCGGCCGCGCTGAAAAAACTCACCCGTCGGCCGCGCTGATGCATGGCTCGTCGGTCAAGGGTGACGGCGCCGCATAGCCTCGCTGACCACGCGCGTCACTGCCGCCACTTGCGTCACTGCGTGCGTACGCTTTACCCCCGTGGCAAAGGTTAGCGGTGCGGCGGCTGGGGCTTTCGTGGCGACGGCGATCATCGGCCTCACCGGCTGCACGACGTGGACGGACGGCAAGCCGGTCGCGATTCCGGCCAACCCGACTCCCGCGCCCAGCCGCACACCACCGCCCCCGCCGTCGCCAACGCCCAGCGGGCCGCCGTCGCCAACGCCTGGCGGGCCGCCGTCGCCAACGCCCAGCGGGCCGCCGTCGAGCCGCACACTCGACCCGAACGCGCAGGGCTACGTGTTCATCGAAACCAAATCCGGCCAGACCCGGTGCCAGATCTCACGGAAGGCCGTGGGATGCGAGGCGCAGTTTGCCAACCCTCCCGTCGCGGACGGCGTTCCCGCGAACGGGGTGAACGTCACCCCCGACGGCAAAATCCGATGGTTGGTCGGCAACCTCGGCGACATCCCGACGGTGCCGCTCGACTACCGGACCTACGCGGCCGTCGGCTGGACGATCGCGGCCGCAGAGTCCGGCACACGCTTCACCAACGATCGCACCGGACACGGAATGTTCGTCAGCATCGAACGCGTAGAAGCGTTTTGAGGGGTCGAATGCGCAGGTCAAAGTACTAGTCTGCTGACTTGGTCCGCAGTGGGTCCGCAGCAGATTTGATCGCCGCGTCCAAACGGTCCGCGACGCCGTCCAAGTCGTCATCGAACAGATCGGCATAAACGTCGAGCGTCATCGACGCTTTGGCGTGCCCGAGCATCCGCTGCACCGCCTTCACATCGGCCCCGGCGCTCACCGCCAGGGCTGGCAGCCGTGTGCCGAAGGGCGTGCGGGGTGACGGTCGGGAATGTCTTGTCGGCGTTCTGGCACTTCTCCACCGCCGTGGCGAAGAACAGAGCGGCGCTCCCACGACTTCGGCGTCGACCACTGCAGGCCGTTGAACTCAGTCACCGAGCGCGACACGTTCACGCGGCGGCGCAGCATGTCGAAGTCGCCTACTCGCGGCGGTATGGGCAAGGCTCCGGGGACACGATGAACAGCTAGCTATCTCACAGCGGTTTTCGAGCCTAATAACGGGTGACCGGGTTTATCGTTCAACCCGGCCCGGGTTGAACGTCAAGCGGTCCCAGCTCGTTTAACAGGCGGGTCCGGGGAATTCATGACACGAGAATCAACCACGGAGGGAGCGACGATGAGCTATCAGTTTGCCCCGTTGAAGAAGCTTTTCGGTCTGATTGCGATGGCGATGTTGGTGACCACGGCCGGATGGGGCCTGGCCCCGGCAACGGCTGGGGCCGATGCCGGTTATCGCGACGATCCCGGGTGCTTTAGCTGGTGCGGTTTCGGCGGTCCCGGCGGTCACGATCGGGACTTCGATCGCGGCGGCTTCCGGGACTTCGATCGCGGCTTCCACGACCGCGACTTCTTTGACCACGACAGAGACTTTCACGGGGGTTTCCCCTTCTTCTTTGGTCGGTGATCGATAACCGAGATTCGGCGGCCCGCCACTCATATTTAGCTGTGGAACCAGCCCATCGACGTCCGAGATTCTTCGGTTCGACATGCGGCAGCGTTTGAAAGCCTTCGCCAGCGGCGTGTTCGCCGGTCCGCAGTAGTTTCGGCGACCGCCTTAGCGGCCCAACTTTTCCAATGCTCTGACATGCGGTTCTCTGTCGCAACCAACGCGGGCTAACGCCACAAACGCAAAGAATGTTTTTCAGAATCGAACGGGTAGAAGCGTTTTGAGCCGCTGAATTTGAGAAGAGCGGAATCATCTGTGACGCACGGCAAGAGGCGGCCTCCGGATGGTGGGCCGCCCCTCGCCTCAAGGCCTTACTAGTAGGAGTCGGTCTGCTGGGCCTGCCCGCTCCGGGTCTGGGTCCCGCAGTTCGACGAGTTGTCGCCGCCGTGGACGACGTTTAGCTCTTTAGGGGTCAGGGTGCGGATGCTGTGCTTGCGCAGCTTCAGGGTGTTGTTGCGGTTGGTGATCATGGTGTGTTTCCTTCGCTCGTGCCGGCCGGTGGTGGCTGGTCACGTAAAGGTTGCGTCGGACCCCTTTACGGATCCTTTATGCGATTCTTGGAAGCTGCCCGGTCCCGCCCGGCCCGTGCTTCAATGCGCGTATGACCAGCAACCAGCCGTGGTGGCACCGGCACGAGCCTTCCACTTCGTTCTGCTTAGCTTGAATCGCATAACTACCTCAGCAAGGAGCCAGCCATGTTGCTCTTAAACCGGACCGCACGGCGCGCGGTAGCCGGCGGGATCGGCGCCGGCGCAATGCTTTTCGGTGTTGCCGCGACGGCCACGGCGGATCCACCACCACCCAACTGCACGGCCGCCGATTTGGCCGGTGTCTCCTCCGGTGTTTCGGCGGCGACGTCGTCCTACCTGTTCACTCATCCCGACGTGAACAACTTCTTCACCGGTCTCAAAGGGCAGCCCAAGAGCGCGGTCACCGACGACGTGCAGAACTACCTCAACTCCAACCCCCAGGTTCAAGCAGACCTGCAGGGTATCCGCCAGCCGCTGGTCGACTTCCGGAATCGGTGCGGCGCGCCTGGCCCAACCCCGCTTGTTCCGAACACAGGCCAGTAGCAGTTCGGGCGTGCGCGCAGGCAACTACGTCCGTGAAGGGATTGTCATGAAACTGGCGAAGCGATATCTGATCCCTGCGTTGATGACGGCCCCGGCCGTTTTCGGGGTGGCCGTCGCACCGTCCGCCAATGCAGACTGTAATTCCAGTGGTTATGCGACCGTCTGCGCCCAAGGCGATGTCCGCGGCGGCAGCGGAGCTACGGTGTCGGGGCCCGTTTACCCATACGACTGTGATGACGACTGGCTTTGCTATGACGGCGTCGACGTCAATTTTGGGCCGATCTGGCCCGGTAGACCCGGCGGCCCCGGCGGCCCCGGTGGACCCGGCGGTATCGGCCCGCGATGAAGATCTGGCAAAGCGGGTCACCGGGCGGGAACCCTCGCGGATGATCAAGTCACAACGGCGGCGAGGTGGCGTTGCGCCGCGCCAACCGCGGCGTCAAGCGTCGCGAGCGTGAGGTCTGCGGGGCGGCTCAACCTTGCTTCAATTTGATACCGGGGCTGCCCGTCGTCGCCGAACACGGGGATGACGATGAATTCGGCTGTGGCAAGGTCGTTTTCGAGTGTTCGCGTGACAGAGGTGAGAGTGACCATGGTCATCAACGAGCTCAGTCGCCGGGAGAGCTGCTCACCGGGTTCCATCGATGCGAGGACGGCTGTGAGTCGTTCGTGGAGCGCCAGATGTGCGTCGTCGAAGCGCCATGCTCCGTAACCGCGGTCGCGGATATCGGCGAACACTGTGCGGTGACTTTCAATGTCTGCCTGAGTGAGGCGCGGCGTGACCTGGCGCAACCACCGATCGACAGCGTCATCGCCGCGCCATGCCATCGCCACCAAGCCGAACGGTGGGTCAATCGGAAAGCGCTGCCCGACGGCATGCTCGCCGTTGGTGGCGTGTCCGACGGCGTCGATGGTGGTGAGGTGGTCATCGCCGATCATCGACATGGAGCACGCCGCCTGTAGGCTTTGGTGCAGGTCGCCGAGTACTTGGCGCCCGTGGTCCAGCAGCGGGAATTGCCTCCGTAGGCCGTTCACGAGTCCAAACAGACCGCTGCCGAGGACATACCGCCGATCGTCACGGCGGGTGACCCAGTTGCGCTGGTGCAGCTCGGTCAGCAGCAGTGCGCATGTGGAGGAGCTGATTCCGCATGCGGTCGCCAGCTGACTGGAGGTCAGTGGCTGCCCTGCGGTTGCCAAAGCGTGCAAGACGTCCATCACGCGACGGGTTGGCGGGGAGGTCGACGTTGACGCACCCACCAGCATCTCCTTACGCTGAGCCCAGATATTCAGAATCTCCTCCTAATAATAGGACGACAATGATCAGAGTGGGTGTATGGGGGCCGGGGTCGATGGGCGTCATCGCGCTGCGGGGGGTGATCGACCATCCCCAGCTCGAGCTGGTCGGAGTTGTCGTGCACAGCGATGGGAAAGCCGGTTGCGATGCCGGCGAGTTGTGCGGGGCAGGCCCCGTGGGGGTCACCGCGACCAAGGACCCCGGTTGGCTGATCGGCGGTGGCGCGGATGTCGTCGTCTACGCTGCGGCCGCCAACTTGCGACCGGCGGAGGCTGTGGAGGACATGGCGGCGCTGCTGCGGGCGGGAAAGGACGTGGTGTCGTGTTCGCTGCCGCCGCTGGTGTTCCCCGATGCCGTCGACGCCGTCTTCTCTGGCCCCCTGCGTGAGGCTGCGCTGGCCGGTCAGGCCTCGTTTTTCACCACCGGAATCGACACCGGATTCGCCAATACCGTTTTGCCACTGGTGCTTTCGGGTGTCTCCCGATCGGTCACCTCAGTCAGAGTGACCGAGATGTTCAACTACGCCACCTATCCTGACCCCGAGGCGGTGTACGAGATTCTCGGGTTCGGCAAGCCACCCGATGACTTTGCGCTGGCGTCGGCCCCCGGCGTTTTCAGCTTCGGATGGGGTCCGGTGCTGCATCAGCTGGCCGCGGGGCTGAGCGTGGTGGTCGAGCATGTCGAGGAAAACATCGAACGAGTCGCCACCGAAACGGCTTTCGAAACCCCGACCGGGCACATCGCGGCCGGCACGATAGCCGCGATGCGGTCCACGCTCACCGGCTTCGTCGGCGGCGAACCGGCACTCGTGGTCGATCACGTCACCCGGATGCGAGACGATATCGCTCCGCATTGGCCCCAGCCGCACATCTCCATCCCCCCGCACGACGTGGGCTACGAGGCCGCGACCGGACGCGGCGCCTACCGGGTGGAGATCGAGGGGTCGCCCAGCATGCGATGCGAGTTCGAGATGGCCGAAGATCACGACCACGACCTGGGCGCGCGGATGGCCGGAGCGTCGCACATGGTCAACGTCATCCCGGCCGTGCATGCCGCGCCGCCGGGACTGTTGACGGCCCTCGACCTACCGTTCGTCACCGGGATGATGCGGCCGGTCCGCGGGCCGACGCCAGATAGTCGGCTCCTCAACGTCAGCTCGTAACGCGGACACCACAAAACCCCATGAAACCCAGGGCTACCATCCCTGTATGGCGGTAGCCGACCCGCCGGGCAACTTCAGCTACCTGCTGGACGAGCTCGACGACACCGACGAGGACTCCGGGTCCGATGACGACTTCGACGACGGCTACTTCGACAATGACCCGTCCCAGGACCCCTCCCGGGCGCCCCGGTCCTGGTATCAGACCACCCCCGCGGTGGTGGCCATCGCCGCGATCGGGATTGCGGTCGTCGCCATCCTCGTGTCCGCGGTTCTGCTGGTGTCCCGAAGCTCCGGCGGCACCAACAAGGTTGAGACCACGGTTGCCCCGACCCCCTCGTCGGCGTCCGCCACTCCCCCACCGATGGTCGCGACGGTCCCGCCCAGCACGAACACACCCAGCCCCAGTCCCAGTCCCAGTCCCAGTCCCAGCCCGAGCGCATCCAGCGTGAGCCCGCCGGTCGTCGTCACGCCGCCGCCGACGCACTCCGAACCGAAGGGGCCCCCGCCGACCGGGGGTCCCCGGACACCGGTGACCCGGCCGCCGCTCAGCTTCAGTCCGGCACCGCTGAGCCAGTTCCAGATCCCGTGAAACCCTTCTCGAACTACCGAGCCGACTAGCATCAAGGCCCGTGTCCGGTTACGGCCCGCCCGACGATCCGCGGTACTACTCGGAGCAGCCGACCGAATACATCCACTACGGCCGGCAACCGCAGCGCGAGCCGCCGGTTCCGTGGTACCGCAAGCCGTGGGCGCTCGTGGGGTTCGGCGCCCTCGGCACGTTTCTGCTGGCGTTGATCGTCTTTTTTATCTTCGGCGGCTCCAACACCGGCAACAACAAGCCACTGACCCCGCTGACCACGACATCGCGGACCGCCGCGACAACAAGCACCACGACCGCGAGTTCGTTGTCGTCGACGACGGAGACCACGGCCGTGACTTCGATGACTTCCACGAGTTTGCCGAGCTCGACAGGTTCGACGTTAAATTCGACGTCAACTTCGGCGTCAACTTCGCCGACGACCACCACCGGGTCGACTACGACGACCACCACGACCTCGCCGAGCACCAGCACCAGCACCAGCACCAGCACCACGGTGTCGGTTAGCACCAGCACCAGCACCGTAACGGTTACGGTCCCGGGGAATCCCCGGCCGCCGCCGTGATTCCCGGCAATCAGCGCTACGAGTACGACCGGTTCAACGACAGGATGATCCGAAGATGACCGACCCCATCGGGCTGTCCATTGGGACGACCAGTCTGGTCGCGACGCGCGCGGGCGCTCCCCCGGTATCGCGCCGCGCGGTGCTGACCCTGTACCCGAACAGGGCCCCCGAGGTCGGCGTCCCCTCGGAAAACTCGAACCTGACCGAACCCGGTCTGGTCCTGTCCGGCTTCGTCGAGCGCGTCGGCGACCCGGTGCCGCTCGTCGCCCCCGACGGATCTACCCATCTGGCCGACAGGTTGCTGGTCGAGGCCGTGGACGCGATGGTGCGCACCGTGAGTGTCGCGCCGCCCTCCCGGGTGGTTATCGCGGTGCCCGCGCACTGGGGCCCTGCCGTGCTCGGGGCCCTGCGCGCGATATTGCGGACCAAGCCGAATCTGTCGCCCAACGGCGTCCCGCCGACGCTGGTATCCGACGCCGTCGCCGCGCTGGGCGCGCTGCAATCCAGCCCTGGGCTGCCCCAGACCGGGATCGTCGCGCTGGCGGATTTCGGCGGCAGCGCCACCAGCATCACGCTCGCCGAGGCCGGCCGGCCGAGCGGGGCCGATTTGGCGCCCATCGACGAAACCTTGCGCTACACCGGGTTTTCCGGCGACCAAATCGACCAGGCGCTGCTCACCGATGTGCTGGCCGACATCGACCAATCGGGTGCCGCCGCCACCGCCGGCACCGCCGCTGTGGGTGCCCTCACCGTGCTGAGCGACCGGACCCGGCAGGCCAAAGAGCGGCTGTCGGCGCAGCCGGCGACCGTTCTGACCGCGGAGCTTCCGGGCTACCACTCCGACATCCAAGTCACTCGCGCGGAGCTGGAAAACCTGATCAGCGAGCCGCTCAGCGGAGTCATCAGCGCGCTCGAGGAAATGTTGCGGCGCAACCGGATTCCAGCCGCGTCATTGTCGGCGGTGGCCACGGTGGGAGGCGGCGCCGCCATCCCGTTGATCACCCAGCGGCTCTCTGCGCACTTCCGCGTCCCGGTAATCACCACGCCGTATCCGGCACTCACCGCTGCGGCGGGTGCCGCGCTGTTCGCCGCCCGCGGGCCGGGTGCCGACCTCGCGACGGGGCTCGCCCCGACCGCCGCCGACCAAGCTGCGACCGAGTCGGCTGCCGATGGTAACGCCTCGGCGACGTACCGGGCACTCGCCTGGTCGCAAGACAAGGGCGGCGAGGAGCCCGTCCCGTATTCGGGTGCCGATTACGCCGATTACACGGATGAACCCCCGCCCGCCGGCGCGCCTCCGGAGACGGAATTCCCACCAACCGAGGTTCCGCTGCCGTGGTACCGCCGTCCTCAAGTCCTGTTCGCGGCCGCGCTGTTGGCCGTACTTGTATTAGGCGCTGGACTGGTGTGGACGCTGACCAGCCAATCCAGCCCGATCCGCCCGACGGGGACCAGCACCGCCACGTCGCCGGCGGTCACGAATCCCCAGACTCCCGGCGCTCCGCTCACCGAAACCGTGACTATCACCGGGAACAACGGCAGTCCGACCGTCGTCACGCCGCCACCGTCGTCGACGGCGCCGTCCAGCGGCAACAACACGACGGCGACGACGACACTTTCGAGTACGACCACAACCACGACACCTTCGAGTGCGACCACAACGTCGACCACGACGCAGCCCACGACGACGACCACGACCACTGCGCCGACTACGACGCAGCCACCGACCACGACCACGCAAGCCCCGCCCACGACAACCGTCAAACCGCCGACGTCCAGCGCGGTTGCGCCGCAAACGTAGCGCAGGTTAGGGCAACCTTGGTCGTGGCGTCTTTGGCTGAGATGTCACTATGAACACGCGGTGACGGCAAGTTACTCGCGGGTAACTTCGCGAGCTGGGAGGCGAGGCGTGGCGCAGGATCAGAGCCTGATCAGGCTTGTGGTGGGCCTGGCGATGACCGTGGTGGTGTTGCTGTTCGCGGCCCGCCGAGTCTGGTGGCTGCTGCGGATGATCCGGTCCGGTCAACCCGCGACCGGCCGCACAGACAACCTCGGCAAGCGCGTCATGACGCAGGTCGAGGAGGTGCTCGGGCAGACCCGGCTGCTGCGATGGTCGATCCCCGGCCTGGCCCACTTCTTCACGATGTGGGGCTTCTTCATCCTGCTGACGGTCTACATCGAAGCGTACGGTGTGCTCTTCGATCCCAAGTTCGCCATTCCCGTCATCGGCGACTCGCCGGTGCTGGGCTTCATACAGGACTTCTTCGCTCTCGCGGTGCTGCTCGGGATCACCACCTTCGCGATCATCCGGCTGATCGAGGGACCGAAGGAGCATGGCCGCGCGTCGCGGTTCTACGGCAGCCACCTCGGCGGTGCGTGGCTGATCCTGTTCATGATCTTCAACGTCATCTGGACGTATGCACTGTTCCGCGGGTCGTCGGTGAACAACGGGAACCTCCCGTACAACTGGGCCGCGTTCTTCTCACACGGCATGGGCAAGGCCCTGGAATGGCTGGGCCCCACCGGCAACGAGTACCTGGAAACCGTCGCGTTGCTGCTGCACATCGGCGTGATGCTGGCGTTCCTGATCATCGTGCTGCACTCCAAGCACCTGCACATTTTCCTGGCGCCGTTCAACGTGACGTTCAAGCGGTTGCCTGACGGGACCGGGCCACTGCTGCCGATGCAGTACAACGGCGAGCCGATCGACTTCGAGGATCCCGACGAGGACGCCGTGTTCGGGCGCGGCAAGATCGAAGACTTCACCTGGAAGGGCATGCTCGACTTCGCCACCTGCACCGAGTGCGGGCGCTGCCAGTCGCAGTGCCCGGCGTGGAACACCGGCAAGCCGCTGTCGCCCAAGCTCGTGATCATGGACCTGCGCGACCACTGGATGGCCAAGGCGCCGTATCTGCTCGGCCAAGAGGCTTATCCGATGGAGGGTTTGGACCTCGAAACCCCGCAAGAAGAGGCACACCACGTTCCCGAGTCGGGATTCGGCCGGGTGCCCGGCTCCGGACCCGCGCAGGCGGCACGACCGCTGGTCGGCACCGCCGAGCAGGGCGGCGTCATCGACCCCGACGTGCTGTGGTCCTGCACCACCTGTGGGGCGTGTGTCGAGCAGTGCCCGGTGGATATCGAGCACATCGATCACATTGTTGATATGCGCCGCTACCAGGTGATGACGGAGTCGGAGTTCCCCTCCGAGCTGTCGGTATTGTTCAAAAACCTTGAGACCAAGTCCAATCCGTGGGGCCAGAACGCGAAGGACCGGCTCAACTGGATCAGCGAGGTCGACTTCGACGTGCCGGTGTACGGCGTGGACACCGACAGTTTCGCCGGCTACGAGTACCTGTTCTGGGTGGGCTGCGCCGGCGCATTCGAGGATCGGGCGAAGAAAACGACGAAGGCGGTCGCCGAGCTGCTGTCGATCGCCGGCGTCAAGTACCTGGTGCTGGGCGCCGAGGAGACCTGCAACGGCGACTCCGCGCGGCGTTCGGGCAACGAGTTCTTGTTCCAGCAGTTGGCGCAGCAGGCCGTCGAGACGCTCAACGGCGTGTTCGAGGGCGTCGAGACCGTCGACCGCAAGATTGTGGTGACCTGCCCGCACTGTTTCAACACGATCGGCCGCGAGTACACGCAACTCGGGGCGAACTACACGGTTCTGCACCACACCCAGCTGTTGAACCGACTGGTGCGGGACAAGAAGCTGGTGCCGGTCGCCCCGGTCAGCCAGGACGTGACCTACCACGACCCGTGCTATCTCGGCCGGCACAACAAGGTGTACGAGGCGCCGCGCGAACTGGTCGGCGCGTCCGGTGCAGCACTGCGCGAAATGCCGCGGCACGCCGAGACGGGCCTGTGCTGCGGCGCCGGCGGCGCCCGGATGTGGATGGAAGAGCACATCGGCAAGCGGGTAAATCACGAGCGCGTGGACGAAGCATTGATGACCGTGTCCGACGGCGCCAAGATCGCCACGGGTTGCCCGTTCTGCCGCGTGATGATGACTGACGGGCTCACCGACCGGCAGGAGGCCGGCAAGGGCACCGGCGTCGAGGTGCTCGACGTCGCTCAGCTGCTGCTGGGAGCGATCGACACCAGCACCGTCACGCTGCCGCCGAAGGGCGCGGCCGCCGCTGCCGCAGCCAAGGCCCCACCCGCCGCAGCCAAGGCCCCACCCGCCGCACCCAAGGCTGACACCGCGCCTGCAGAAGCCAAACTGAAGGACGCTCCTGCCAAGGGTTCCACGGCCAAGCCAGTCACCGGGTTGGGCATCGCGGGGGGCGCGAAGCGTCCCGGCGCCAAGAAGGCGGCGCCGGCCGCAGAGCCGGCGGCACCGGCCGAGGCGGCACCTGCGAAGGGCCTGGGCCTCGCCGCAGGCGCCAGACGACCGGGTGCCAAGAAGGCCGCGCCTGCCGCTGAGCCGGCGGCGCCGGTACAAGAAGCGGCGCCCGCGCCTCCCGTTAAGGGGCTCGGCATCGCTGCGGGTGCCAGAAGGCCCGGCGCGAAAAAGGCCACTCCGCCTGCGGAACCCGCGGCAGAAGAGCCGAAACCCCAAGCGGCACAACCGGCTGCGGCCGACGGGGGCGGCGACAGTAGTGCGCCCGCTCCTCCCACGCCTCCCGTTAAGGGCCTCGGCATCGCTCGCGGCGCCAAGCCTCCCGGCAAGCGGTAGCGGACTCAATCTGACCTCGAAACCGCGAGCCAAGAATCTTCCAAGCGCCTCGCGGGATGGTGTTCGCGACATGACGTGAGCACGTCGGAAATGAGGAGCCGTGGCCACACCAGGAGTCGGTCAGTCGCTGATCGAACGTTACGCCAGGACCAGAGGCCAGCGGCTGTTTCGCGGCGACGAGGGAGAAAGCGTGCTATTGCACGACTCGGCGCGCGGTCACTTTCCCGTGTACATGAGCGCGCGGGGATCTTCCCCCGATCTGGTCACACTTCGTGCGCGTTGGTCGGCGCGTTGTGCGCACACCGAACGTATCCGGCTTCAAGAATGCGTGAACCGCTTCACTGCCCGCAACGCGTTGCTGACGGCGAACATTCACGAATCCCACGACTTCTCCGCCCTCGCAGTCGTCGGCAACAGCCGGTTCTGGGTACGAGACGAAGACGATTTCCGACCATTTACCCGGTTCGTCGACATGTCACTTGCCTTGGCCGCGAAGCTGTTCGAAGACGTTTACGCGGAGATGACGCTTGCCTCTCCCGCAGAGCTCGAGACGTGTTTACAACTCAGCCGCTGAGATTGATTTATATTTGCTGGACATGGATGGCACCATGGAAGATGTGACCACCCACCAGCTGCCCTGGCATGCCGCCGGCCACCACCATCGGCAGCGCACGTTCGCGCAGTCGACCAAACTGCAGGATGTCCTGTACGAGATCCGCGGTCCGGTGCACGACCACGCGGCGCGGCTGGAGGCCGAGGGTCACCGGATCCTGAAGCTGAACATCGGCAACCCGGCACCGTTCGGCTTCGAGGCGCCCGACGTCATCATGCGCGACATCATCCAGGCGCTGCCGTACGCGCAGGGGTATTCGGACTCCAAGGGCATCCTTCCGGCCCGCCGCGCCGTGGTGACGCGCTACGAGCTGGTCGACGGCTTCCCGCGATTCGACGTCGATGACGTATACATCGGCAACGGGGTCTCCGAGCTCATCACGATGACGCTGCAGGCGCTCCTGGACAACGGCGACCAGGTGCTGATACCGGCACCCGACTACCCGCTGTGGACCGCGTCCACGTCGCTGGCCGGCGGCACGCCCGTGCACTACCTATGCGACGAAACGGAGGGCTGGCAGCCCGACATCGCCGACATCGAGGCGAAGATCACCGAGCGCACCAAGGCGCTCGTCGTGATCAACCCCAACAATCCCACCGGAGCGGTGTACAGCCGCGAAGTGCTCGAGCAAATGGCCGATCTGGCCCGCAAGCACCAGCTGCTGCTACTCGCCGACGAGATCTACGACAAGATCCTCTACGACGACGCCCAGCACACCAGCGTGGCGGCGGTGGCCCCAGACCTGTTGTGCCTCACCTTCAACGGGCTCTCGAAGGCGTACCGGGTGGCCGGATACCGCGCCGGCTGGCTGGCGATCACGGGGCCGAAGGAACACGCGAGCAGCTTCCTGGAAGGCATCAGCCTGCTGGCCAACATGCGGCTGTGCCCAAATGTGCCTGCCCAGCATGGCATTCAGGTCGCATTGGGTGGACACCAGAGCATCGAGGACCTGGTATTGCCCGGCGGGCGGCTGCGGGAGCAGCGCGACGTGGCGTGGTCGAAGCTAAACGAGATCCCTGGCGTGTCATGCGTGAAGCCTCAAGGCGCCCTGTACACGTTTCCACGCCTCGACCCCGAGGTGTACGACATCGTCGACGACGAACAACTCGTCCTCGATCTTCTCCTGCAGGAGAAGATCCTCGTAACCCAAGGCACCGGCTTCAATTGGCCCGCGCCGGACCACCTGCGGATCGTTATACTGCCGTGGGCCCGTGATCTCGCCGCGGCTATCGACCGTCTCGGCAACTTCCTGTCCGGCTACCGGCAGTAAGCTCGCCTACGCTGTGCGCCGTGGCGCACACCCATTCGCACTCTGACGAACCTGCACCGATCGAACCGCACGCTGCGCGGGTCGTCGTCGGACTTCTCGGGGCTATCGGCCTTGCGGTGATCATCGGCGCCGTGTTGTTGTGGCCGAGCGAGCGGAAGGTCGAGATTCCGCTGCCATACCAAAACGCGTCCGGCGGAGCGGTCACCACCGAAGCGGGCCACGTGATCTCCAACACTCTGGGTTTCTGCGGAAGCCCCTCGGCCGGCAAGGTGCTGACCGCCAGCCCGAAACCCGGCGCACCGGGCGGCGCGCAATGCTCGCAGGCGCTCATCGCAATCGACTCCGGACCGAACACAGGGGCCACTACGCTGCTTGAGTTCAGCCCGGCGCCGGGCCAACCCCAGTTGGCCGCGGGCGAAAAAATCCGGATCGTCCGGCAGGTCGACCAGCAGGGAGCGACCAGTTACGGCTTCTACGACTACGAGCGGAGCTGGCCTCTGATCGGGCTCGCGGCGTTGTTCGCGCTGGTGATTGTCGCGGTCGCGCGGTTTCGAGGGCTGCTGGCGCTGGTCGGCATCGTCGTCGCGTTCCTCGTGCTGGTCGTGTTTCTGCTGCCGGCGTTGCGTGACGGAGCCCCCGCCGTGCCGGTGGCGCTAGTGGCGTCGGCGGCGATTCTCTACGTGGTGATCTACCTGGCCCACGGCGTCAACATGCGGACCAGCGCGGCGCTGCTGGGCACGCTCACGTCACTGCTTCTGGCGGCGTTGCTGTCATGGGCAGCGATCGAACTCGCGCATCTCACCGGCCTGTCCGAGGAGCAGAACAACGTCGTCGCCGCCTACATGGGCAGCGTCTCGATCACCGGCCTGCTGCTGGCCGGGTTCATCATCGGCAGTCTCGGGGTGCTCAACGACGTCACCGTCACCCAAGCGTCCACGGTTTTCGAGCTGGCTGCGGTGGGCAGCGAGAGGTCAAGGCGCACGATATTTCTCAGCGCAATGCGGGTCGGCCGCGACCACATCGCCAGCACGGTGTACACGCTGGTGCTCGCGTATGCGGGCAGTTCACTGCCGCTGCTGCTGCTGTTCTCGGTGGCGAACCGGTCGCTGGGCGACGTGCTGACCAGCGAGAGCGTGGCAATCGAGATCGCCCGCTCGGCGGTCGGCGGCATCGGGTTGGCGTTGTCGGTGCCATTGACCACCGCGATCGCGGCGGTGCTGGCCGAGCCGGCCGCCGCAACTACTTCCCGTCGAGCAGCTCGAGCAGGTAGCCGCCATAGCCGGACTTGAGCAGCGCACGAGCCCGGGCGGCCAACTGGTCGTCGGTGATGTAGCCGATGCGCCACGCCACCTCCTCCGGCACGCCGATCTTCAGCCCCTGCCGTCGTTCGATGGTGCGCACGTAGTCGCTGGCGTCCAGCAGCGAATCGAAGGTTCCCGTGTCCAGCCACGCCGTGCCGCGGGCCAGCACCTCGACGTGGAGCCGGCCGCGATTCAGGTAGATCTGATTGACCTCGGTGATCTCGTATTCGCCGCGGGCCGACGGCCGCAGCGACCGTGCGATCTCGACAACGTCGTTGTCGTAGAAATACAGGCCCGGCACCGCATAATTCGACTTGGGTGTCGCCGGCTTCTCCTCCAACGACAGCGCGATCCCGTCGGCACCGAACTCCACCACACCATAAGCGGACGGGTTGGCCACCCAGTACGCGAAAATTGCTCCACCGCTGACGTTTTGAAATCGCCGCAGGCTCGTTCCGAGTCCAGGGCCGTAGAAGATGTTGTCGCCCAAAACAAGTGCGACGTTGTCGGTGCCGATGTGATCGGCGCAGATCACGAACGCCTGAGCCAGCCCCTCGGGCCGCTCCTGCGTCACATAACTGATGTTGATGCCGAACGCCGAGCCGTCGCCGAGCAGCCGGTGAAACCCTGGGGCGTCGGCGGGCGTGGTGATCACCTGGACGTCCCGAATGCCTGCCACGATCAAGGTACACAGCGGGTAATAGATCATCGGCTTGTCGTACACCGGTAGCAGCTGCTTGCTTGTTCCCATCGTGATCGGATACAGCCGGGTACCCGAGCCGCCGGCGAGGATGATCCCGCGCATCGTGTCTCTCACACGTCCGCGAGGTCGGCTTCGGTGAGTTCCGTGGCGGAGAGGGCCTCCGCCAGGTCGCTGTGCCGGTAGATCGATGCCACCTTGTCGTGCACCACGCGGAACGCCGACGCGGTTCGCTGCGGAGGTCCAGAGGTGAAAACCTCCTGTTCGACGACCACGACGCCGTCGTGCACGTACATGCGCCCCGGCTCGAGGGTGAAATGCCTCGATGTGGCCCAGTCGAGCAACGCCACGTGCCCCTGCATCGCTCGGTCTGTGTCACATACCTCGATGTCGCCGGTGGACAGCTCGACCAGCGTGTCGAGGTCCCGCGCGTTGAGCGCGTCGTGCCAGGCCAGAACGGTCGCGATCTCCGAAACGGTCATGCCTGAAAACTAGTCCCTCAGAACGGGGTGTGGTCCAGCCAGGCCCGCCACACGTCGCCGTCACCGCTGACCGTGATCCGCGGGTCGTCCGCCGGGATGCGGCGCACCACGGCAAGGAACAGCGACGTCGCGTCGGCGCTGACGGTCGCCGACGGATCCGGCTGACTCGGGACGAGTGCCAGCGCGCCGTTGTCGACACACAAGGTCCAATCGCCGGCGCCGGCGGCGTGCAGGTGCAAGGTCTGACCGTCGCAAAGCGGCGTGCGCCCGCTCGCAGTCTGAACCACCACCCGTTCCAGCCACTCGGTGAGTCCGTCGGCGGCCAGCTCGGACGACAGCCGGAAGCCGCCCCCCAGGGCCAGCTCGGCGTCGGCGCGGTGCACGGCCACCTCATGGAGCCGGCGGCGAATCCACCATGCCGCGGGCCGCGGCCCGAGGAATGTCCATACCGGCGTGTCGGCGCCTGTCCGGTTTATCGCCGCGACGAGGTATTGCGCGCCGCCGCGCAGCCAGTCAATGGTGCCGTCGGCGTCGTCGGGCGGCTTACCGTTGGGCACCTCGCGGGGGTCGAGATAGTCGGTGAGCCGATCGCCGACGATCTGCGCCGCCCACCTGTCGCCGCGACCGACGTGGCGCAGCAGGTGTTTCAGCGTCCAGCCGGGGCACGTCGGCACCGGCGTCGCCTGATCGGCGCCACGCAGCGTGTTTGCGAACGCGTCGTTTTCCTCGATCAGCGCTGCGGCGAAGTCCATGTCAGGAGCTCCTGTGGTCGGAACCGAGAGTGACCGGCAGCCATGACCACCCGCGCAGCACCCGGGTGTCCCGCCTGCGGCCGCTGCCGGCGAGACGGGCGCCGGGATAGCGTTCAAAGAACGCGCGCAGGCCGACTTCGCCCTCGGCGCGGGCCAGCGCGGCACCGAGGCAGAAGTGCCTGCCGCTGGAGAACGACAGATGCTTGTTGGCGTTGGGGCGTTCGATATCGAACCGGTCTGGATCATCAAAGACCGCCGGGTCCCGATTGGCGCCGGCCAGATACAACACCACCAACTCGCCGCGCCGGACCGTCGTGCCGGCGACATCGATGTCGCGGCGCGCCACCCGGGCGCTCAACTGCACTGGCGAGTCGAGGCGCAGGATCTCCTCAACCGCACTCGGCCATAGCTCCGGCCGGGCGGCCAGAGTCTGCAGGTGCTGCGGATTTTCGAGCAGCAGACGAATGCCGTTGCCAAGCAGATTCACCATGGTCTCGAAACCCGCCGCGAGCACCAGCCCGGCGGTCGCGCGCAGCTCCCGGTCGTCGAGTCGACCACTCTCGTCGGCCGCTTCGGTGAGCTGACTCAACAAATCATCGCCCGGGTTTCGCCGCAACCGCTCCAGATGATCGGCCAGCCAGTCGTTGAAACCGACGATGCCCTGGTGCACCTGCATGTACTGCTGCCATGTCAGCCCGACATCGAGGCTGGGAGCGGCCAGTTCGCCGAACGTGAGGATCTGCGCACGGTCCTCGTCGGGCACGCCGAGGATGTCCCCGATGACAGTCACGGGCAGCTGCGAGCAGTACTGCGCGACGACGTCAACGACGCGGGTGCGGTCACTCAGGCCTTCACGGTCGCTGCGGTCGTCGAGGTCGTCGAGCAGCACCTTGGCGGCCCCTTCGACACGGTCTCGAAGGGCCGCCACCGCGCGGGTAGTGAACACCGACGACACCAGCTTGCGGTAGCGGGTGTGCTCGGGCGGCTCGACCGACAGCAACGATGGCGCCTCGAGCGGATGCAGCAGGCCGGTGCTGGTTTTCTCATACACCCAGCGCAACCGCTTCGACAGGTTCGCGCCGAGCCCGGTGACCCGGAAGTCGTCGGAGCGCAGCAGCTCGTGGGCGATCTCGTAGTCGACGGTCAGGTACGCCACACGGCCCTTGACGATCCGGCCGGCGCGGCGCAGATCCTCGATCAACGGGATCGGGTCGGCTCGCACCGCGGGATCGGCGATCAGGCGGGCCTGTGGGTCACCACGGCGCAGTCCGAGCGATGTCAGTCCCCGGACCACCCCGTGCAGCGCGAGCCAGTGAATCCTCTGCCTCATGTCAATCACGGGCACCACGCTACGCGCGGCGCCGAATCAGTGATGACGCGCGGGTTCGGCCACCCGCCGGCCGAGTGCATGCAGCCGCCACCCGGCATCTGTCCAGCACCGTACGTCAAGGCAATTGCGGCCATCTACAACGACTTTGGCTCGTACGAGGTCGGCCAGCGCCTCGGGATCGAGATCGACGAACTCTTTCCACTCGGTGAGCACCAACACCGCGTCGGCGCGCTCGCACGCCTCCTCCACCGAGGTGGAGTAGTTCAGCGTTGGAAAGATCCGCCGCGAATTCTCGATCGCCTTAGGGTCGTAGACATTGACGTTCGCACCGTTGAGTTGCAGCAAGCCGGCGACATTGAGCGCCGGAGAATCCCGGACATCGTCGGATTCGGGTTTGAACGCAGCGCCCAGCACCGCGATGTTGGCACCCAGCAGCGATCCGCCGCAGGCCCTGGCCGCGAGCTCCACCATCTTCGTGCGGCGCCGCATGTTGATGCTGTCGACTTCCCGCAGAAAGGTCAGCGCCTGACTTGCGCCAAGTTCACCCGCGCGTGCCATGAACGCGCGGATGTCCTTGGGCAGGCAGCCCCCGCCGAAACCCAGTCCAGCGTTGAGGAATCGGCGGCCGATGCGCTCGTCATAACCGAGCGCATCGGCGAGAACGCTGACATCGGCATCGGCGGCCTCGCAGACCTCGGCTATCGCGTTGATGAACGAAATCTTGGTAGCCAGAAAAGCGTTCGCCGAGACCTTCACGAGCTCGGCGGTCTGTAGGTCGGTGCACACGAACGGCACACCCGCGTCGATCAACGGAGCGTAGAGCTGCCTTACCGCCGCCTCGGCGCGCAGCGAATCTCGTTGCACCCCAAGCACTATGCGGTCAGGGTTCAAAGTGTCGTGAACCGCGAAGCCCTCCCGCAGGAACTCCGGGTTCCACGCCACTTCCACGTCAACGCCGCCCGCCGCCAATGCCGTTGCACGAGCGGCCAGGTCCGCCGCCGTCCCCACCGGCACGGTCGACTTGCCGACGATCACCGCGGGTCGTTTCAGCCTCGGCACCAGCGCGTCGATCACGGCGTGCACGTGGCGCAGATCGGCGCCGTATTCACCCTTCTTCTGCGGGGTGCCCACGCCGAGGAAGTGCACATCGGCAAAGTCCGCGGCCAGCTCATAGTCGGTCGTGAAGCGGAGCCGTCCGGCGGCCAGATTGTCGCGCAACATCTTGGGCAGGCCGGGCTCGTAAAACGGGGGTTCGCCGCTGGCGAGCTTGGCCACCTTGGCGGGGTCGATGTCCACGCCCACGACCTCGTGGCCGAGCTCGGCCATACCCGCGGCGTGCGTAGCGCCAAGGTAGCCCGTGCCGAAGACGGTGCACCGCACAGGCCCGGTATAACCGCCTGCGGTGAGCTAACCGCTACCTGACACTGAGCGGCAGGACAACTGCAGGTGACATGTAAGTGACCGGCTCAGAACGGCCAGAACGGGACGCGTGGACCGCTCGGCGGCTGCTGCGGTGGCGCCCACGGCGGCTGCTGGGGTGGCGCCCACGGCGGCTGCTGGGGCGCCCACCGCGGGTTCTGCGGCTGACCGTCGCCCCACGGTGGCTCCTCATAACGCGGATACCACCTCCTCGGCAACAGCGGTGGTATCTGGACCGGCGCCGGCAGGTACGCCGGCGGCTGGTACGCCGGCGGGGGCCCGTATACGGGCGGCGCGTCCGGTACCGG
>Ga0153922_1000067_pt1 | contig 40254 bp, 34 predicted proteins | sample TSNJ006MetaG_FD_104723 | JGI IMG/M metagenome (GOLD analysis project Ga0153922, IMG submission 104723) | Attine ant fungus gardens microbial communities from New Jersey, USA - TSNJ006 MetaG | ecosystem: Host-associated > Fungi > Mycelium > Unclassified | place: USA: New Jersey, Brendon T. Byrne... | reverse complement strand
CGGATAGTATTCACTGTTCTTGGGTCCTTTTAAAAGTTGTTCAATTACCGCTCGCTCACGGAGGGTATTCGTACTATGATATACTTTTCGTTCTTCTTGTATCAATTCAGCGCCTTTTTCATCTGTAAAGTATAATTGCATGGTAACATACTGGTATGCATTCACTTCTTTCCCTGAATTCTCCACAAAACTGCCTGCATCCATAACCCCGATTGGCTCTTCCTTGCTGTTTTCAAGCTCCTTGCCATCCACCAGGATGCCCACATACTGCACTTCTGCAATCTGGGTAAATATGCGAACCAGCCCGGCTCTTACCAGCACCTCTGTTGGGGCACTCATATCATAATATTCCTGGTCAAAATCCAGCCACAGCACTCTGTCCTGCAGTTTCCATTCGTTTACTGCCAAGTCATTAGGTAACAGTTTCAGAGAATCTCCATCTTTTGGTTCTTCTTTCAGACACTCAATCAATTCTTCAATTCGCTTATCTTCATCTGCTGCCTGGAATTCATACTCCTTTTGAATCAGCTTACTTTCTTCTGCATTGAGATAATAAAGGTACTTCTGGGCATCATCGTCCACCGATTCTTTATCCTGGTCACTGCATCCCGCCAGCATCAGCAAAAGGAAACAAGCAAATTTTACAAACCATCTTCGCTTCATATTCATCTCCTAATTAATATACGTCAGAGGGATACGCACGGAAAAAGTAGTTCCTTCCTCTTCTTTACTATATACTTTGATCGCCCCATGATGCATCAGCACTGAACTGCGGGTAATTGCAAGCCCTAATCCGGTTCCGCCGATTTCACGGGAATGGGATTTGTCCACCCGATAAAAGCGTTCAAAAATGTGGTCAATGGATTCTTCCGGAATACCGATTCCCGAGTCAGCTATCGTCACATAAAAATATTTATGATCCGCATTCAGTGAAACCCGCACCCAGCCTCCTGAATGGTTATATTTAATCGCATTTTCCACCAGATTGGACAGCGCAAGGGTTAATTTCACCTCATCTATTTCTGCATTGACTGGCCGAAAGCTATCCAGAATTAATTCAATCTGTTTGGTCGCGGCAATAGGTTTTAGCCGCTTGAGAATCAGTTCCAGTAAATCATTGATATTAACCATCTCAATGTTCAGATCGGATGCCTTTTTATCCATCTTCACCAATGACAATAAATCGGTGATTATCTTATTTTCCCGATCAATTTCTTCGGTAATATCCTGCATGAATTCCTGATACAGCTCTACCGGTACATTATCCTGATTCACCAGCGAATCTGCCAAAACCTTCATCGAGGCTAATGGCGTCTTCAGTTCATGAGAGACGTTGGATACAAACTCCTGGCGGGAACGGTCAAGGCTTTTTACCCGGCCCAGCATCTTGTTGAACGCATCTGTGATCAGCTCGGTCTCCGTATAGTCAGGCACAGATATATTTTCATCCTGATATCCGTCCGTAATCTCTTCAATCGCTTTCGTTACCTGGGCAAATGGACGCATCAAAATCTTCGACAGGACAAATCCGAAGACTAACACCAGGATGGTAATGATCATCAGCAAGAGCATTCCCTTTTGCCTTAAAATTACAATACTAGACACGATCTCACTGGTAGAAACACTGACCATCATCACACCCTGAACGACCTTATCATCTTTATCCACGTTACGGATCGGTACTACAATTTCAATGTAACTGTTCTTCTTATCATACCGGTTGGTTTCCTGGCCTTTGAAGCAGCGCACTACTTCTTCCGAGATAATGGTTTTCCCCACATCCAGATCATATGTATCCTTGATCACTTTAAAATCAGCATCCACGATCAGAACCCTGCCACTATAAACACTGGACAGCAGCACCAGTTGACTATTGATCGAGACCGAATCCTGATTGTTCAGATAATTTTCACCAATTAGCTGATTACATAAAATATCGCACTGATTCTTTACATTAAAACTACGTAGAGAAACAGCGCGGTCTTCATAGCTGCTCACAATTCCGTTCTCAATGATGATACTGGGCACAATACCAATCAGCACCAGAATGATCATGATGCGGAACTGCAAGCTTTGGAAAAATTTAAATCGTCCTTTAACCCTGAAAATAATAACCAACTCCCCACTTGGTATGCACATATTTTGGATCACTTGGATTATCCTCAATCTTCTCACGAAGTCTTCGAATATGTACATCCACTGTTCTCACATCCCCCGGATATTCATAACCCCAGACAATTTTCAGCAGTTTTTCCCGGCTGTATACTTTGTTTGGATTGAATACAAGGAGCTCAAGTACATCAAATTCTTTTGCCGTCAGATTAATCTCTTTATCATGGATAAAGACTCTTCTGCTTTCACAATCCAGCCGCAGGTCGTTAATTACAACTACTTTCACCTGTTCATCTTGCTGTACTGGTTTTGTTGACCTCCTTAAGATGGCTTTGATCCTCGCCTTAACTTCCAGGATGTTAAATGGCTTGGTGATATAGTCATCAGCACCATATTCCAATCCCAGGATCTTATCCATATCTTCGCCTTTAGCTGTCAGCATAATGATCGGTACCTGAGAAAACTCACGAATCTGCTGGCATACTTCCAATCCGCCAATCTTAGGCAGCATCAGGTCCAGCAGAATAATATCATATTCTCCTGCCTGTGCCTTCTCAAGCGCTTCTTCGCCGTCATATGCACAGTCAACTTCCATCCCATCCTGCTCCAGGCTGAAACGGATTCCTTTTACTATCAATTTTTCATCATCAACAACCAGTACTCTTTTGCTCATGTCACACCTCAATCTACTGTAATATCATCTTTTATCTTTTCGTAAGTCTTATCCCCAATCCCACTTACACTTTTCAGTTCCTGGGCAGTTGCAAACGGACCATTTTCTTCACGATATTTAATAATCGCCAAGGCTTTGGTTTCTCCGATTCCGTTTAATTCGCACAGCTCCCCGCAGTCTGCCTGGTTAATATTAACCTTCGTCCCGGTCATATCCGCATTTACCTCTGGTGACTGCAGTTCCGGATAAAGACCTGCCGATTCCTGTCCATCTGCTTCTTCCTGAGACAGGATCCGCAGTTGCTGCCCATCCTGAACCTTATCTGCCAGATTAACGCCCACCTGATAAGCATCTTCGGTAAATCCTCCAGCCAGCTCAATCGCCTGGAACACACGGCTGTCGCCGGGCAGCTCATAGACACCCGGATTATTGACTGCGCCACATACATAAACATACACGGATACCTGATCCGCCTTGGGTATCCCTTTTTCTGCCGACACATTTTCCTCTTCTGACACGTTTGCTTCTGTATCGGAATCTTCCTCTTGTATTTCCGACTCTGTTGCCTCATCCATACGAATTACCGAAGCTTTGGGACCACACCCACTCGCCACCCATACAAGTATCAAAATGCATACAGCATTTCTACATATTTTGATTAATAATCTGGTTTTCATCACACCAGTCTCCTTTACTGATTTTTCAGTAAAGTCCCTGTTTGTGAACTCACGCATAACTAGTTTCATTGTATAACAATTCTATAGGTGATACAAGGTGAAATTCAAAATATTCTGCAAACCTTATTCCCATTTAAAAATCACAACCCCCGCAATAGCAATCAACATCCCAATCGCCTTTCTCCACTCAAAAAGCTGCTTCTCCATTCCGAACATTCCGAATAATTCAATGATATATGCAACTGCCAGTTGGGAAATAACAATTAGCATCGCCGCTCTGGCCGGCCCCAGACTAGCCATACTCTGAACTACGGTAACCGTGATAAATGCTCCGATCACCCCACCTAAAAGCGCATATTTATTATCCACCTGCCACAGTGTACTAATACTTTCCTTGCCCGTAAAACTCCAGGCCAGCACGCAGACCGCAAATGCTGATAACTGAACCCAGCCCGTAGCTACCCACAGGCTGGTCTGTTTCGTAACATCTGTATTAAACACTCCCTGGATGCTCATCAGAGCACCGGAAATCAAAGCTATCAAAAAACCCGACATAACACATCTCCTCCATTTCACCGACTCTATATTTCCGTGTACTGTTTGGTCAATGTTTTATACAGTACCTCCGTACAATTGTAGAATGTCCGCAAAATGCAGGGTTTATTCAATTTTTCGTAGCATTTTCCTGCTGTTTCAGATTCTTCAGCGCCTTGGTTAATTTGATTGGATTACCGTACATCATTGTTCCATACCGGAATATCTTAGCCGCCAATAATGCTGCCGCTATGCAGCTGGCGAAGAGGATTGCACCGGATAGAAGGATTTCCCACCACTGCACACTGCCCATAGATATCCGGATAAACATACTGTTACTGGCAGTAAAGGGAATGAACGAACAAATCTTCACCAAAAACCCGTCACTATTCGTCATGCTGAACATGGCAATCATAAATGAAGCAATATAGATCATCATAATTGGTGACGCCGACTTACTGATATCTTCCGTCTTAGAAACCAGGGCACCCAGCATTCCATAGATAAAAGCATACAGCAGATATCCCATGATGCCAAAGCAGGCAAATGCAGCCCACACCGATGCTGGAATCTGGAAAATGAAATCCAGTTGACCACTCCAGGCTTCACGGCAAAAACCATAAGAAATCATACCGCTTCCCAAAATCACCACTGTCTGCACAATGCCGCTGACAGCACCCGCCAGGACTTTTCCAAAAATCAAGCTGTTACTGTTAACACTGGTCACCAGAATTTCAATTGCCCGATTACTCTTTTCTGCTGTGATCGAGGTTGCGATCATCTGCCCATAGAAGATCACCAGAACATACATAAGAAAAACCAAAATATACGTATATATATAATTATTCACACTATCCTTGCCCAATACCTCCATATCGGAAACAATCTCCGGCTTACTGACCGCGGTAATCTCCTCCGCCGTCAATCCCTTTTCCCGCAAGTACTCCTGCTGGTACTGCAGCAGAAAGGCCTCTTTAAATTCTAAGCTCAGACCGTCAAAAGAATTGTTATTCACTACATAGGTATAAGTGTTCTTATCCCGAATGATAAAGCCGGCAGCTATATCTTCTGTTTCAACTGCTTTCCTTAATTCCTGTTCCGAATCATGTACATCAAATGAATACCCCGGCATCTTTTCTTCCAGCTCCCTTATGTCAGCGATACTGAAATTCTCATCACACAGGCCCACAAGCGTTTGATCATTATTGCCATGATCAGAAACATCATCGATGGTTTTACCGTCACCCATAAAACCGCCGATGATACTGGGAACTGCTACCATTCCCGCTGCCAGTACGGCCAACACTAACGTAACTATTATAAAGCTCTTATTCTTAAAATAGTTTTCCAGTTCAAATTTTAATACCCATAAAAACTGTTTCATACCTGATCACCTGCTCTTTCCACAAAGATGTCGGTAAGGGACGGTTCATAATTACCGAAAAACTCTAATTCCATATCAGCACTTGCCAGTCGCCCCAGAACAGCTTTTTTCGTAATTCCATCCAGCAGCTTAACAATCACACCATCCTTTTTCACTGCCGCAACCTGCAGCAGATCAGCAAACTGCTCCGTTATTTTACCCGCCAGTATCTCCGGTACCTGGTCTTCCGCCGCCAGAAATAATCTGTCTTTCCCATATTCTCGTTTAATCTCTTTCAAGTATCCGCTTAATACAATCTCACCATGATTAATGATTACGATATCTTCACAGAATTCTTCCACATAGCTCATCTGGTGACTGGAAAAAATCACAAGCCGACCGGATTGAATCAGTTCCTGGATCACATCCTTCAACACCTGCGAATTAACCGGATCCAAACCACTGAAAGGCTCATCCAATATCACAATCTCCGGATTGCAGACCAAAGTCTGGACCAGCTGTACTTTCTGTTGATTCCCTTTGGAAAGCGTCTCCAGTTTCCTATTCCGGTATTCTTCCACGCCCAAACGTTTTAACCAGTAATTCAAGTTGTCTTTTGCTTCTTTTGCAGACATCCCTCGCAGGCGTGCTAAATAGATAATCTGTTCAGCCACTTCTTTCTTTGGATACAATCCCCTCTCTTCCGGCAGATAGCCAATCTGGAATTCCTTCGTCACAAAAGGTCTGCCATCCACCGTGATCTCTCCTGAATTAGCTTTAAATACATCCATCAGGATGCGAATGGTGGTAGTCTTGCCCGCACCATTCCTTCCCAAAAGACCCAACGCCTTTCCACTTTCCACCACAAAAGATATACCATGCAGTACTTCCCGCTCACCAAAACTCTTTCTTAAATCTTTTACCTCAAGTCTCATATTTTTCCCCTTTTACTCTAATTTTAATCTGCCCAGCTTTCCCAGCTGATACCAATAGATACAAGATTGAATAACCCACACTGCCCCTACTACGATAATTGGCCCATTCCCCGCACTCAGGTAAACCTTGGCAATAAACGTTATCCCCCATAGAACAACAAACACCCACTGCATAGTTGAAAATGTCTTGTAACCAGCTTTATATATCAATAGTTTCCCACCTTCATCACAGCTTTCTAACCACACCCTATTAAAATTGAAGTCGGTTGGATTTCCCTTTTTACTTGGATCTCTCTTCTGTACATTTCTTACAACCCATATTTCATAGCCAGAAGAAAATATCCCACAAAGCACCGCACAAATCAACGTAGCCCTTAACTGCCATGTCAACGAAACCGGATTCCCCGGCATCACCAGTGCAAAAAAGGAAAAAAATATCGCCTGGAAAATTCCATTAATCAATCTGGCATAATTTTGCAGACAATCAGTCTGGTTATCCAGACCATCTGCCTCCTCACCAGAAACCGTTTCCATTTTCCTTATACACTGTTTAATCCGATAATAAAAAATAAGTTCAACTACTACATATACCATACACCCAATAAGTATTAACAGCCATCCATGTGTTTCCATAAAATGTTCCATCATTTCTGATGCTTTTCCAATTGACTGCCTGCCAGAGAAGATTACGCTACCAAGCGTACCTGCCAGAAGTCCAGCCATTAACGATACCCCCACTAGTCTTATATACGAAATTGCTCTTGACTTATTCATGATTCTCCCCTCTCCACATACTCAAAAATATCTTCCACCTGTACCTCAAAGATCTTTGCAAGTTTCAAAGCAAGCGTCACAGACGGAGAATAGTCCCCCCGCTCAATCAAACTGATCGTCTGCCTGGATACCCCTGCCTTCTTCCCCAAATCACCTTGGTTAATCCCAATCCTTGCACGGTATTCTTTCAATCGATTTATCAGTACCATACCGCTTACTCCATTCTTAAACTTGACTAATTTCATTGTCAAAACGACAACTATCATTGTCATAACCATTTTACCACTGACAACTTTACTTGTCAACCCCAAACAATAACCTCCAAACAATAACAAAACCTTTCATCCAAAACAAATGTTCTTTCCTAACTCTATGGTACATACCACCAAAACCCAGCCGCTGTGTACAAGGAGGGGTGCTGTACTGTTTGCAAAACCATAGCATGAGCTGCTAAAGATACTTACAGAAATAGAGCCCAAATCCTCGGCAAAAACTCGCTTCCCAAGCGAGTTTTTGTATCCACCTGAAATGCGTTTTCACCAGAAAACGGATTGAATGTGGATAGTCCGGGGATTTGGGCTCTATTTCTGTTAGCATCTTGCAGTGAAATGCTCTGGTTTTGCAAACAGTACAGCACCTCTCCTGGTACACAGCGGCGTCCTGGCTGCCAACACAGTCAAAGCTGATAAACTTGATTATCACCCAAGACTCTTTTCCAGTTTCTCAATCATCTCATCCACATCTTCTCCCGAAATGATCAGCGGCGGCACCAACCGCAGTACATCACTTCCTGCCGAAATCACCAGCAGACCATTTTCCCTTGCCTGATCCACAATCCGCCCCACCGGAATACCAGTAATAACCAACCCCTGAATCAATCCTTTCCCACGCCGCATACTAATACAATCATACTTTTCCACCAACTCATCCAGTTTTTCCTCCAGATATGGTGCAATCTCCTGCACATGCCCAATAATATTATCTTCTTCAAATATATCAAAAACCCTGCTTACCGCTGCACACACCAATGGGTTGCCCCCATAAGTCGTTCCATGATCTCCAGGAACCAATGATGCTTTTGCAACCTTTTCATTCAGCACAAATGCCCCCACCGGAACACCACATCCCAACGCTTTAGCAACTGTCATAACATCCGGACAAACACCATAATCCTGACAGGCGAACATCGCTCCTGTTCTGCCCATTCCACATTGGATTTCATCCAGGATCAGGAGAATATCTTTTTCTTCGCAGATTTCTTTCACACCTTTCAAAAACACTGGTTCTGCCGGATAGATCCCCCCTTCACCCTGAATCGTTTCCATGATAACAGCACAAGTTTTATCTGTAATCTGAGCCTTCACACTTTCCAGATCATTAAAGTCGGCAAACTTTACCCCGCCAATCAAAGGCTTAAATGGCTCCTGATAATGGGTATTTCCCGTTACTGAAAGGGCTCCCAGACTTCTTCCATGAAAAGAATGATCCATGGCAATAATCTCATGATCGGCAGAACCATCTTTCATATACGCATATTTCCTTGCAACCTTAATAGCACCTTCGATAGCTTCTGTTCCGCTATTAGTGAAAAAAGCCTTATCCATTCCCGCAGCCGTAACCAGTTTCTTCGCAGCTTCTGCCATCGGAATATTGTAGTATAGATTAGACGTATGGATAACATTATCAATCTGGTCTTTTAATGCCTGATCATACTTCGGATAGTGATATCCCAGCGCAAAAACTGCAATTCCCCCTGCAAAGTCCAGGTATTCCTTCCCCTCTACATCATAAAGACGGACCCCTTCTCCCTTTTCCAGCACAATCGGAAACCGGTTATACGTATGCAGGACATACTGCTCCGCTCTTTCCATATATTGATTTGATTTTATCATTTCTAAATCTCCCTTCTGCCGCTCATAAGGCGCATGAGTTCTCATTACATGCTGTCATTATAATATTTTTCTTCATCGCTTCCCAATATCGCTGTTCCAATACCCTTATTTGTAAAGATTTCCAGCAACAGACAATGAGGAATTCGGCCATCCAGAATATGCACCCTGGACACACCATGCTCAATGGCCTGAATACAGTTATCAAGCTTCGGAATCATCCCACCACCTACATTACCATCCACAATCAGCTTCTCCGCCTCATCCACTGGCAGTTCAGAAATCAAGCTATCCTTATCAGCGTAATCACGATAAACTCCTTCAATATCAGTTAGAAATGCCAGTTTTTCCGCTTTCATCGATTTTGCAATGGCACAAGCTGCATCATCAGCATTGATATTATAAGTATTAAACTCATCATCCATCCCTACCGGGCATATTACCGGCAGAAAATCCTTCTCCAGCAGGTCATACAGAATCTTCGGATCGACCTCATTAACATCACCAACAAAACCAATATCCTGACCATCAGAAAGTTTCTTTTCCACACTTAACAGCTGCCCATCCTTACCGCTGATTCCCACAGCTTTTACACCAAGGGACTGCACCAGTGTTACCAACTCTTTATTCACTTTATTCAGAACCATTTCTGCTACTTCCATGGTATCTTCATCGGTCACCCGAAGTCCATTGATGAATCTGGGTTCCATCCCCACTTTATTCACCCAGCGGCTGATCTCTTTACCTCCGCCGTGAACAATGATCGGCTTAAAACCTACCAATTTCAGCAGTACCACATCTTCAATAACACTTCTTTTTAATTCTTCATCAACCATCGCACTGCCGCCGTACTTTACTACGATAATCTTACGGTTAAAACGTTGTATATAGGGAAGTGCCTCAATCAGCACCTCAGCTTTTTTTAAATACTTTTCATTGACCATTCTTCATATCTCCTCTTGATTAACGGTAATTCCATCTCTCACTCTCAGCAGCACTAAGGATCTGCATAGAGCAGCAAGCGTCACCATCTATGAACGATAATCTGCATTAATTTTCACATAATCATATGTCAGATCGCAGCCCCATGCCGTTGCCTTTGCATTACCCATTTTTACATCAGCTATCGCGACTATTTCTTTTTCCGATAAAATCTTAGTTGCTTCTTCTTCACTGTAATTCAAAGCAACTCCATCTTCTATGATCTGCAGTTTTCCGGCTGCACTTTCAAAGAACAAATCCACCTTCTCCGGGTCAAACTGCGCGCCGGAATACCCCATCGCACACAGGATACGTCCCCAGTTGGCATCATGGCCAAAAATTGCTGCTTTCGTAAGACTGGATGTGACAATAGATTTACTCAGAGTCACTGCCTGCTCTTTGCTTTCGGCACCTACTACTTTTACTTCAAAAAGTGCGGTTGCCCCCTCACCATCTGCTGCAATAGCTTTTGCCAAGTATGTGTTCACTGCCATTAAAGCTTCTGTGAACTTCTGATAGTTACTATCCTCTTCAGTAATCTCAGTATTACCCGCCATACCATTGGCCAACACCAGTACAGTATCATTGGTCGAAGTATCTCCATCTACTGACACCATGTTAAAAGTATCGGCAATTACTGCACTCAACGCTTTTTGCAGTAACGGCTTGGAAATAGCCGCATCCGTTGTAACAAATCCAAGCATGGTGCACATATTAGGATGGATCATACCGGAACCCTTGCACATTCCGCCAATTGTAACACATACTCCATCTAATTCAACTTCCACTGCAATCTCTTTTTTCACAGTATCGGTAGTCATGATCGCCTGAGCAGCCATCGTTCCCGCTTCGATTTTATCTGATAAAATGGGCACCATCGCTTCCACTCCCTTTACAATCGTATTTATCGGAAGCTGCTGCCCAATTACCCCTGTAGATGCAACTAACACGGACTCCTTTGGAATGTTGAATACCCTGGCTGTCACTTCTGCCGTCTTTTCACAATCGGAAGCACCTTCTGCTCCGGTGCAGGCATTGGCAATACCACTGTTACAGACCACCGCCTGGGCATAGGCATGATCATACACAATATCCTGATCCCATTTTACCGGCGCCGCTTTCACTATGTTAGTAGTAAATGTCCCAGCCGCCGCACAAGGTACTTCACTATAAATCAATGCCATATCTTTTTTATTTCCTTTTTTAATTCCTGCCGCCAGACTAGCTGCCTGGAATCCTTTTGCAGTTGTTACGCCACCTTCTATTTTCTTCATAATTTACCTCCTAAACGAGTCATGCCAACAGAATCACGGAAACAGTGGTACGTGATGCAGTCCTTCTGCCTCATCACAGCCAAACATTAGATTCATATTCTGCACTGCCTGACCGGCTGCTCCCTTAACTACATTATCCATCGCCCCCATCATAACGATACGGTTGGTACGAGGATCTATTTTAAAATTCACATCCACATAATTACTGCCTTCCACCCATCTGGTCTGCGGGCAGATATCTTTTTCCAACACCCGGACAAATTGCTCATTTTTATAATATTTATCATATACTACCTTTACTTCTTCATACGTAACTTCTTTCTTCAACGCAGCATATGCTGTCACCAGGATTCCTCGGTTCATCGGAACCAAGTGAGGCGTAAAGTTGATCCGCACTTCACGCCCTGCCGCATATCCCAACTGGTCTTCAATCTCTGGTGTATGCCGGTGAGTGGTAACTCCATATGCTTTAATATTCTCATTCACTTCGCAGAACAGATTATCTACTTTAGCACCGCGCCCAGCACCAGATGTACCGGATTTTGCATCCACAATAATCGTATCCGCATCGATTAACCCTTCTTTTAGCAACGGATAAATGGAAAGAGTACTGCAAGTAGGATAACATCCCGGATTCGCAATCAATCTTGCCTGCTTCACCTGCTCACGGTTAATCTCACACAATCCATATACCGCTTCACCAATAAACTGGGGTGCCGCGTGCTTCATATTATACCACTGCTCATAGGTTGCAACATTCTTAATACGGAAGTCTGCACTCAAGTCTACAATCTTTGTTTTCGCAAGGATCCCTTCATTAATAAGTGAAGCGCATAGCCCCTGAGGCGTCGCAGTGAAAATAACATCCACCTGCTCTGCCAGTTCTTCCATATTATCATCCCGACAGATATCATCCACAATTTCAAACATGTTCTGGTAAACTTGAGCATATTTCTGACCAATATAGCTTCTGGAACCAAACCACTTTATCTCCGCTTCTCTATGACTTAACAGCAATCTCACAAGCTCTGAACCTGCATATCCTGTTGATCCGATAATTCCTACTTTAATCATAATTTCCCTCCTGAAATGAATCATACGAACATGCTTACATGTTCATCCGACTGCAAACCCAAGGTTGAAAGTTTTCTTTCAGCCTTATCCTTAATCATCTTTTTAACAGCTGATCTCTCGGGCTAATTCCCACTACCATAATTTTCTTCGCATCTCTTTATGATATACCAACTGATGTTATTCGTAAAGTATGTATTGGTTACTGTTCACTCCGTGACCAGCAACATGTATTGTTGATCACCCATCGCTATCATCCATCTATTAATGATTATGCATCATATTGCATGATTATACACTATTTCTGTATATTATGCAAGTTTTTTTGAAAAATACTGTATTTTTACTTGCATATTTCTTCAGAATGATGTATATTATGCTCTAGGAGCTTGGGACAAAAGCCCCAAGAGTAATGAACGGTACACAGAAATTATGCATTCATGTAATAAATGGAGGATTTTTTATGAAAGAAAAAGTTATACTTGCATATTCCGGTGGATTGGATACTACCGCGATCATTCCCTGGTTAAAAGAAAACTTTGATTATGATGTTATCTGCTGCTGCATTGACTGCGGTCAGGGTGATGAACTGGACGGACTGGAAGAACGCGCCAAATTATCCGGCGCTACTAAACTATACATTGAGAATATCATCGATGAATTTTGCGACGATTACATCATGCCCTGCGTACAAGCCGGTGCTGTATACGAAAATAAATATCTTCTCGGCACTTCCATGGCACGTCCGATCATCGCTAAAAGATTGGTTGAAATTGCAAGAAAAGAAGGGGCTGCCGCAATCTGCCACGGCGCTACCGGTAAAGGAAATGACCAGATTCGTTTTGAACTTGGTATCAAAGCCCTGGCTCCTGATTTGAAAATCATCGCTCCATGGCGTATGACTGACGTCTGGACGATGCAGTCCCGGGAAGACGAAATCGAATACTGTCACAAGCATGGAATTGACCTTCCCTTCTCCGCAAGCAGCAGCTACAGCCGTGACCGTAACTTATGGCACATCAGCCATGAAGGTCTGGAACTGGAAAATCCCGCATCCGAGCCAAACTATGACCACCTGCTGGTTCTGGGCGTTTCACCAGAGAAAGCTCCAGATGAAGGCGAATATGTAACGCTGACCTTCGAAGCAGGTATTCCTAAAACACTAAATGGAAAAGCAATGAATGTTGCCGATATCATCGCCGAATTAAATGCACTGGGCGGCAAGCATGGTATCGGAATCGTAGATATCGTTGAAAACCGTGTTGTTGGTATGAAATCCCGTGGCGTATACGAGACACCAGGGGGAACCATTCTGATGGAAGCACATACACAGTTGGAAGAACTGGTATTAGACCGCGCAACCATGGAAACCAAAAAAGATATGGGTAACAAATTTGCCCAGATTGTATACGAAGGAAAATGGTTCACACCACTTCGCGAAGCAATCCAGGCATTTGTAACATCTACCCAGCAGTATGTAACCGGTGAAGCAAAATTCAAATTATACAAAGGCAACATCATCAAAGCCGGGACCACTTCCCCATACAGCCTGTACAGTGAGTCTTTAGCATCATTTACAACCGGTGACCTATACGACCATCATGATGCATCCGGATTCATTACATTGTTTGGGCTTCCTTTGAAAGTTCGTGCTATGAAATTGGAAGAAGCTAAGAAAAACAAATAGTTTAAAAGCCGGTTTTTGGGGTTTTATTGAAGAATTTCAATTTGAAAGTAAAATTTGTTGCAATATAAACATATAAGAGGCATTGCCAATAAACAGCGAGCCCATATTAAAAGATTACAAAAAGTGACTATCCTTGATATGATATGCTCCCTGTCAAGCAGGCAGTTTAAATAATAAAACTGTCTGCTTGACAGGGAGCGGTTCAGTTAGGGGACGGTCATTTTTTTAAATCACTCATAAAGTAAGCCCTTCTTTCGTAGATTTCTCATATAGAGATTTCTATATGAACAGAAAGTTTAGTAGTTCTGCTATGACTAACCGCATACCGTTATGGCAACATTTTTCGTTTTAATAAAAAGAAATACAATACGGTTTTTCGACAAAATTTGCATAGAAGTGTTTACGATTTGGCTTTCTTTTTATATAATATCTTTATGTGCCACTAACACTGCCTAAGGAGAAACTGTCATGAAAGAGAAAAAATCCTTGCGTAACCGCTTCCAGCGGATGGGCAAAGCACTCAATATGGAACTCCGAGAGCATAAAAGCTCTTTTGCCGTTTATTTTACCCTGCGGCTTTTAGTAATCATCATTATGATTCTGCAGTTTTTTAATGGAAACTATGAAAATGTGTTTTTATGCATTTTAACATTACTATTATTAATTATCCCAAGCTTCATACAGGTAAATATGAAGATTGAACTCCCCACTACTTTAGAGATCATCATTCTTTTGTTTATCTTTTCAGCCGAAATCTTAGGCGAAATCAGTGAATTCTACGTTAGATTTTCCTTCTGGGACACGATGCTGCATACCATCAACGGATTCCTGGCAGCTGCCATTGGCTTTTCTATGGTAGATATCTTTAACCGAAATAAAAACTTACAGTTCGAACTTTCCCCTATTTTCCTGGCCATCGTTGGCTTCACCTTTTCTATGACCATTGGAGTTATCTGGGAATTCTTCGAATGCGGTATGGATATGTTTCTGGGGCTGGATATGCAAAAGGATACCATCGTTCATTCCATCAGTTCCGTTATGCTGGATCCAACTGGAGGTAATCACCCCTATACCATCAACGGAATTACTGAGGTAGTGGTAAATGGTCAGGAGCTGGGTCTTGGAGGTTATTTGGACATTGGCCTTTTAGATACCATGAAAGATTTGTTCGTAAACTTTATAGGTGCCGCTGTCTTTTCCTTTATTGGATATTTTTATGCCAAAAAACACGGTCAGGGCAATATGGTCAAACGCTTCATCCCACAGGAGAAAGATGAAGCAGCAGATTTCTTACATATTGTAGACGAGAAGGAAAACGAACCTCAACAGATCACTAAGGAAGAAGCTCCTCAGAAAATCTACGAAAGTGAGTAATGAGCCTCTGCTGGTCGACGAAGTAATTTACAAAGAGCGTTCTTCTCATATCAGGATTATCCCTGCATCAAAGGTATCATCTCACTAAATTATAAACTACCAAAACCCAGCCGCTGTGTGCTAGAAGAGGTGCGGCGCGGTTTGCAAAACCATAGCATAAGCTGCTAAAGATACTGGCCCAGATGGAGTCGGAATTTACGGGACTATCTGGGCCAGTATCTTTCAGCGAAATGCTCTGGTTTTGCAAACCGCACCGCACCTCTTCTAGCACACAGCGGCGTCCTGACAGCCTACATATTAAAACACCAATCCAATAAATTCCCCAATCCTCCTATTATACACTCCCATAAAGCAAACACCAGCACTCTCCTCGAGAATGCCGGCATATACTATTCTATCTAATTTCTTGCATCAACATACTTCTGAATATTCGATGCATTCACATACTTTTTAGCATCCTCCCCATCAATCACCACCAGCGTCGGAGCCTGCATAATGCCGTATTTAGCAGCCATTTCCGGGTTCTGCTCAGCATCGATCACTTCATACTGCTCACCATCCAACATTTCCTTAGCAATCACACAGTTAGGACAAGTGCTGGTTGTAAACAGATATTTAGCAGCTGCCTGCGGCTCAATCCGTACGTCATCCTGGCTTACCGTTACAATGCTTTTCTGGACTTTTTTCAGCTGCGAATTGTCAACATCGTATAATGTACGGTTCTTGTACTCCTGGCTCTTGCCATCATTCCAGTTCTGAACCGGACGGTAGTAGCCGGTGATACGGCTGTACACTTCTGCTGTCTTACCACAAGTCGGACAGGAGAAATGTTCGCCGGTAATATATCCATGCTCACTGCATACTGAATATGTCGGTGACATGGTATAATACGGCAGACGGTAATTCTCGGCAATCTTCTTCACCAGTGCTGCAGCGGCTTTCCAGCTTGGAAGCTTTTCACCCAGGAATGCATGGAATACGGTTCCGGATGTGTAAAGCGTCTGCATCTCATCCTGAATATCCAGGGCATCAAATATATCCGATGTGTAATCCACCGGCAGGTGAGAACTATTAGTATAATATGGAGTATCGCCCTTGCTTCCGGCAGTTTTGATATCCGGCCATTTCTTACGGTCATGCTTCGCCAGACGATAAGTAGTTGACTCTGCCGGAGTTGCTTCCAGATTATATAAGTCACCATACTCTTCCTGATAGTCAGAAAGCCGCTCACGCATATGGTTCAGTACTTCTTTGGAAAACTCCTGGGTTTTGACGTCGGTCATATCACCGCCCAGCCACTTCGCATTCAACCCTACTTCGTTCATTCCAATTAAACCAATAGTAGAGAAATGGTTACTAAATGTTCCCAGATAACGTTTTGTATATGGATACAGCCCTTCTTCCAGAAGCTTGCTGATAATCTCCCTCTTGACCCGTAAAGAACGTGCTGATATATCCATCAGACGATCCAGACGTTTGTAAAAATCATCTTTATTTTTTGCCAAATATGCAATCCGCGGCATGTTGATCGTAACAACACCTACCGAACCGGTGCTTTCACCGGAACCAAAGAAACCTCCGGTCTTTTTGCGCAGCTCACGCAGATCCAGACGCAGGCGGCAGCACATACTTCTTACATCACTAGGTTCCATATCGCTGTTGATGTAATTAGAGAAATATGGTGTTCCATACTTCGCTGTCATCTCGAAGAGCAGCTGGTTATTCAGCGTATCCGCCCAGTCAAAACCAGATGTAATGGAGTAAGTTGGAATCGGGTATTGGAAGCCGCGTCCATTAGCATCTCCTTCAATCATCGTTTCAATGAATGCCCGATTGATCATATCCATTTCTGGCTTGCAGTCTTTGTATTTGAAGTCCATTTCCTTGCCGCCGACGACTGCCGGTAATTCTGCCAGATCACTTGGCACTGTCCAATCCAGCGTGATATTGGAAAATGGTGCCTGGGTGCCCCAGCGGCTAGGGGTGTTCACGCCATAGATAAATGACTCAATACATTTTTTCACCTCATCATAAGAAAGGCTATCTGCTTTGACAAAAGGTGCCAGATAGGTATCAAATGAAGAAAATGCCTGAGCACCTGCCCATTCGTTCTGCATAATTCCCAGGAAATTCACCATCTGGTTGCATAATACACTGAGGTGACGAGCCGGGGAGGAAGTAATCTTACCGTTAATTCCGCCTAACCCCTCCTGGATCAACTGCTTCAAAGACCAGCCTGCACAATATCCGGTCAACATGGACAAATCATGAATATGGATATCCGCATTACGGTGTGCTTCGGCAATCTCATTGTCATAAATCTCTGACAACCAGTAATTCGCAGTAACTGCACCGCTGTTGCTCAGAATCAGTCCACCAACGGAATATGTAACTGTGGAGTTCTCCTTTACCCGCCAATCTTCTACTTTTACATAGCTGTCGACGATTTCTTTATAATCCAGAATTGTGGATTTCATGTTACGGATTTTCTCACGTTGTTTACGATATAAGATGTAAGCCTTTGCTACATCAGCATAACCACTTTGAATAAGTACATTTTCCACACTGTCCTGAATGTCCTCGACATTCACTCTATCATTTACTATTTTAGATTGAAAGTCAGACGTCACTCGCAGACTGATCATCTCAAGCATATCCTGACTATACTGTTTTTCATTTGCCTCAAAGGCCTTTCCTATCGCTTCTGTGATCTTGGTTAATTGAAAACCGGCAACTTTGCCGTCGCGTTTCTCTACACTAAACATCTCATCCTCCTTATATTTTTCTTTTGAATGTCTGTCTCTTTAAATGTCTGCATTTATAATACCAGACCTGTTTCAAAAAGTCAATGTGAAAACACCTATATATTGTGTGTTTTATTTTCCTTCACACAACAGATAGGTGTTTTACTAATTTTTCTATTAATTCAACTGAGGGTTAGATCTTGTTACGATCCAGCCTTCGATATTCCGCGAAGTGTGTTTCACCGAGTGGACAGTAACTAAATCTTATTATAGATTTCCATTGGTACATAGGCTTTAATAGCAACTCCCTCTGGCAGATACTCTTCCTCTTCAATCCGCCCAAACTCCCGAATCATCTGAATCTTAGAGCCGCTGTCATATCCATAAACTCTCTCCAGGTATATCTGCCCTTCCAACAGAATCATCTCTAAAGTCTCCCGCAGCTCGTCCAAACCAGTACAAGTCTTCGCCGATATGCGCAGAACATAATCCGCTTTGAGGTCTTTAGACAGCTCGGGACTCTCCATCTTGTCCTGCTTATTAAATACGGTAATAATCTTTTTATTCTCCACGCCCAGCTGTTTTAACGTATCATAAACTACATGCATCTGTTCATCCATCTGAGGATTAGACGCATCCACTACATGAATAATTACATCGGCAAATTTTGCTTCCTCTAAAGTACTTTTAAATGCCTCGATCAAATGGTGGGGCAGCTTACGGATAAACCCAACCGTATCAGTCAGCATCACCTGCTGACCCTTCGGCAGTTCTAACATCCGGGTGGTCGGATCTAACGTGGCAAATAACTGGTCCTCTTCCAGCACATCCGATCCGGTCATCACATTTAAAAGGGTGGATTTTCCAGCATTGGTATACCCCACAATCGCCGCCACCTTGCTGTGGCTCTTGCTTCGCTGCCCACGAATCAAGTTGCGGTGGCGCTGAACATTCTCCAGCTCCTGCTTGAGCTGGGATATCCTGGTTCGGATCAGTCGGCGGTCCGCCTCCAGTTTTTTCTCACCTGGTCCCCTGGTTCCGATTCCTCCGCCAAGCCGGGAAAGGGAATTCCTTAATCCTACCAGACGGGCAGCACGGTATTTTAACTGAGCCAGCTCCACCTGAAGCTTTCCTTCACTGGTGGTGGCTCTACGCGCAAAAATGTCCAGAATCACCAGTGTCCGATCCACTACTTTACACTGAAGCTCATTTTCCAGATTATTTAGCTGTACCGGTGTCAATTCATCATCACAAATAATGCCGGTTGCATCCAATGTGTACAGCATTTCCTTAATTTCTTCTAATTTTCCCGTTCCTACATAATAACCGGGATGAATATTATCACGATTCTGGACGATATGACCAACCGAAATGGCACCGGCTGTCTCTGCAAGTTCTTGCAGTTCTTTCATCGACCGCATGGTATCATCATTTTCATTCGTCTGGACCCCTACCAGCAGAACACGTTCTTCTACCTCATTAACCTCATAAAATTTTGCCATAACTCACCTGATCTTATCTGCTTTGCAGAAATTCATTTTCACGAACCGCAGCTTCATCCCCGGGATACAATTCTAAGTACGCTGACATTTTTTGTTTCGCAGTTTCAAAATCTAATTTATATTCGTATGCAACAATTTCATTGAAAAGAAGACTTTGCTTTTCTTCTTCGTCCTGACACTCCAAACCTTTTTCAATGTTCAACAAGGCGCTGTCATAATTCTTTTCGTAGATATCACACATCGCCAGACCATTATACGCCTTGGCTTGTTCTTCCGGATCACTCAGGCATTCCTGATACATCGCCCGGGCACTGCTGGCATCTTCCAGGGCAATATAGACCTTACCCAACAGCAACACTGCATCACGATCGCCTTCTTTGATGGCTTTAGTCAATTCGTCCTTGGTGCTTTCATAGTCTTTCAAATAATAATAAACGCGTCCCCGCTGATAATAATCGCCTGCTTTCTGCGGCTTGATCTGAAGTGCCTGCTCCAGGTATTCACTACCCTCTACCGTCATATTATGTTCTTCATATATATTGTAAATATTAATGTACAGATCATAATCCCGGCTCTTTTCCAAGGCCTTTGAAAAATCTTCTTTAGCCTTGTCATTGTCTTCCTTTTCCAGATAAAGCTTACCTCTTAGGATGAAACTCTGTACATCCTCATTAAGCTTCAGAATATCGGTATAGACATCAATCGCTTCTTCAATCTGTCCATATGATATCCTGGCTTCCGCCAGATAGTACATCACATCCTTTTTAAAATCCGGATTGGAACCTTCCAATGAGTTGACACTTCTGGAAAATGATGCGATTGCTGATGCATAATCTCCCATTTTCATATAACTGAGACCTTGAGCACGGTAAGATTCCGGCAGGCGAGCCTCTGCCTCAATCGAATCCTGAAGCAGTCCAACAGCCTCCTCATAGTCACCGGCTTCCATGCTTTTCAAAGCATTATCATAGTACTCATTCTTTTTTGAATCCCCACAGCCGTATAAAAGTGTCGAACAACATATGAGGATTAAAAAAAATCTCTTCATCTGACCACCTCTTAACCTACGATCAACCCTTCCCGACTCATCACTTGAATCACCTTATCCACGCACTGAGCACAGATATCGTCATTCTCTGCTTCCACCATAACCCGGATCAAGGGTTCTGTCCCGCTTTCCCGAACAAGAATTCTGCCATCATCACCGAGTTGTTCTTCTACCTCCCGAACTGCATCGATTACTTGCTGGTTTTCTCTTGCCTCCTGCTTATTGGCAACCCGAACATTTTTAAGCATCTGTGGGTAGATAACCACTTCCGAAGCCAAAACCCCCAAGATCTGTTTCTTTTCAAGTATCACTTCCATGATCATCAAGGAAGTCAGGATTCCGTCGCCGGTTGTCGCATGCTTGCCAAAGATGATATGACCGGATTGCTCTCCGCCTAAACTATGTCCATTTTCCATCATCTTCTCACATACGTATTTATCGCCAACCGCGGTCTTTTCATAATCAATCCCTTCCCGGTCACAAGCCTTATACAATCCCAGGTTGGACATAATGGTCGTAACGATCGTATTGTTGTCCAGACGCCCCTGCTCTTTCAGATATTTACCACAAATATATAGAATCAAATCACCGTCGATCACCTTACCATTCTCATCAACGGCTATACAACGGTCGGCATCACCATCATAGGCAAATCCCACATCCAGATGTCTTTCACGGACAAAGTTCTGCAGCACCTCAATATGAGTAGAACCGCAATTAGTATTAATATTAGTGCCATCCGGCTCATTATTAATAACATATGTCTTGGCACCCAAAGCATCAAATACACTCTTGGCAATAGCCGATGCACTTCCATTAGAACAGTCAAGCCCAACCCGGATGTTTTTAAATGAACGGGTAGGAATAGAAATCAGATATCCTATATAACGATTTCGGCCAGCTGCAAAATCAATGGTTCTGCCGATGTTTTCCTTGGTTGAAAAGGGAATATGAGGAATTTCATCATCAATATAAGCTTCAATCTGGGTCTCAATCTCCGCGTCCATCTTCTGTCCCATTCCATTGATTAATTTAATGCCATTATCATAAAAAGGATTGTGGCTGGCCGAAATCATAATTCCACAGTCCAGGTTCTCAGTTCTTACTACATAAGAAACACTGGGTGTTGTGGTTACATGCAGCAGATATACATCTGCTCCGGAAGCAGTCAAACCAGCTGCAAGTGAATATTCAAACATATAACTGCTTCGCCGTGTATCTTTTCCGATAACAATCTGGGCTTTATGCTCTTTACCAAAATACCATCCCAGAAAACGGCCAACTTTATATGCATGTTCTACTGTTAAGTCGATATTAGCTTCTCCACGAAAACCATCTGTTCCAAAATACTTACCCATATAATCCTCCTTTAGCCAAATAATTTGTCTTTATAAATCCCTTTTGCAGTTAATTTTTTAAATGCTTCCACTACTTTCGGCTTATCTTCCTGATAAGTTACCCCAAACCAGTCTGCCTCAGTCTTCAGTACTGTTACTATGGCTTTGTCTTCCTTCAGCAGTTTGTCGATGATGACCGGAAGCAGATATTCTTTCTTTTCCTCCGCATCGCCCGGTTCACCAAGAAATTCTGTAAATCCCGTTTCCAGAATATCCAGAAACTCCGGGGTCAGACCCCACATATTCATTGAAACCAAACCGTTTACATCCACCGGTTTAAGCTCATGTCCACTTTGTACAGCAGCACCATCTTCGGATTTAACAATATTGGATGTTTCATCAATCCCCAAAAGCACATTTTCTTCACTTAACCGGCAGATCCCCCGAGTCACTCCGCCACTGTCACTCAATGTATTTTCCAACACAAATCCGGCCATACAGATATCAAGCTTAGCTGCGCCTTCTTCTTTTATCCCGATCAGGTAATCATGCAATTGTACAAATGGGTCTTTTCCATAATAATCATCCGCATTGATCACTGCAAATGGTTCCTTTACTACACCTTTGCAGCACCAAATTGCATGACCGGTTCCCCACGGCTTGGTACGGTTTTCTGGTTTTTCAAATCCGGCTGGCAGATAAGAAAGCTCCTGGTATACATACTCCACTGCTACAAGCTTTTCAATGCGGTTTCCGATAACTTCCTTAAAATCCATTTCCAAATCTTTACGGATAATAAAAACCACTTTGTTAAAACCAGCTTCCAGGGCATCATAAATGGAATAATCCATAATAATCTCTCCGTTAGGCCCCACTGGCTCTAATTGTTTAATTCCTTTTCCAAAGCGGCTCCCAATTCCTGCGGCCATAATTACCAATGTTGTATTTTCCATAATTTCTTCTCCTTGCTGCTATTGAGTACTCCTATTGTAAATCAAAAGTAATTTATTCATCTCCAAGCTTACTGAGCTTTGCGGCCTGATCCGCAGCAATCAGACTATCAATCATTTCCTCCAGATCACCATTGAGGATGGAATCCAATCGATGCAGCGTCAGCTTGATACGGTGATCGGTCACACGCCCCTGGGGGAAGTTATAGGTACGGATTTTCTCCGAACGGTCTCCTGTTCCCACCTGGCTCCGACGTGCCTCTGCCTCTGCATCATGTTGCTTTTCCAGTTCCATCTCATACAGTCTGGAACGGAGCACTTTCAGCGCTTTATCCTTATTCTTCAGCTGGGACTTTTCATCCTGACAGGAAATCACAATCCCAGTGGGAATATGGGTCAGGCGCACCGCTGAATCGGTGGTATTAACGCACTGACCGCCATTACCAGACGCTCGGAACACATCGAACTTACAGTCATTCATATCCAGCTGAAAGTCAACCTCTTCCGCTTCCGGCATAATTGCCACGGTAGTTGTGGAGGTGTGGATTCGTCCGCCGGATTCTGTCTCCGGTACACGCTGCACGCGGTGAACGCCGCTTTCGTATTTCAACTTTGAATATGCCCCCTGTCCACTGATCATAAAGGTAACTTCCTTATAACCACCATTGCCATTTTCATTCAGACTGAGCATTTCGGTCTTCCATCTTTTGGAGTCTGCATATTTAATGTACATCCGGCAAACTTCTGCGGCAAATAATGCTGCCTCTTCACCACCGGCGCCACCGCGGATTTCCACGATAACGTTCTTTTCATCATTTGGGTCTTTGGGCAGAAGCAGGATCTTCAGTTCATGCTCCAGTTCCTCAATACGTTTCTTCGCATCAGACAACTCTTCCTTTAGCATTTCCCGCATCTCATCATCTGATTCTTCATCCAGCATAGCAAGACTATCTTCAACAGTTTGTTTACAATTCTTATATTCTTTATATGCGTCTGCAATCGGCTGCAGATCACTTTGTTCTTTCATTAATTTTTGAAATCTGGTCTGATCATTTGCCACAGTAGGCTCGTTCAGTTCACTTAAGATTTCTTCAAATCGGATCAACAGATCCTCTAGTCTATCAAACATTGGATTCCTCCTAATAATATATGCTGTGTTCACACCCTTTGACCAATTGCCACCCGATCATGACCGGTCAAATCTTTTATGATGCGGACATGCTGGTACTTCGCTTCTGTCAGCATCTGTTTAAGGACCTCACCCTGATCACTCCCCATCTCGAACATCAACCAGCCATTTGGCTTAAGATATGTTGATGCCTGACTGATCATCCGGCGATAAAAATACAAACCATCCGCTTTTCCATCCAGCGCCAGCATCGGTTCATGGTCCTTCACCTCTGGCATTAACCGTGGAATTACACCGGAAGGTATATAGGGCGGATTTGACACGATCAGTTCAAATGTTCCCTCAACCTGTTCAAATAAATCACTTTTAAAAAATTCGGCTTTGATGCCCAGATAACGGGCGTTGGCCTTCGCCACCGTAAGTGCTGCTTCGGAAATATCCACACCCAGGCCGCTTAAGTCCTTCTGCTCATGCAACAGCGATAACAGGATGCAGCCGGATCCAGTACACAGATCCAATACGCGAGCCTTGTGGGAGATAGAAGCAAGCGCCGTTTCCACCAATATTTCCGTATCCATTCTGGGAATTAAGACATGTTCATTAACATAGAATGACAGTCCCATAAAATACGCTGTATGGGTCAGATGCTGAAGCGGAACATGCTCCCCGCGCTTAAAAAGCAATGACAGATACTCTTGTTTTTTTTCCTCTGTTATTATATCATCTGCATGCAGAAAATAACAGCTTCGATTCATATTCCAGACAAACTCCATCAGCAGCCAGGCATCTACCGATGCATCAGTAACCTGGTGTTCTGCTAAATACCGTACGCCATATTGCAAAAGACTTCTAAATGTCATGATTCTATCTCTTCTTCATTCAAGGTTGAGGTGAAATTCTCATTCAGATATGCTTTCCAATCAAACACAGCTTCTACCGCCGCGATCGCCACCTCTACCATGTCTGCTGTCGGCTCCTTCGTGGTCAGCTTCTGCAGCGCCATTCCCGGTTTACTGAGCAGATTAATAATTTTGTTGTCACTGCGTCCAGCCAGACGAATCATTTCATAAGAAACACCCGCGATCACCGGCAGCAAAAGCAAGCGAATAACCACCCGCTGCCAAAAACCAGTAACGTGAATAAATAAAAAGAAAATAATACTGACCACCATTACAAACAGCAAAAAGCTGGTTCCGCACCGTTTATGCTCGCGGGAGCTTTTCATCACATTCTCCACATTCAGTTCCATACCATGCTCCACACAATTAATGCATTTATGTTCAGCGCCATGATACATGAATACCCGCTGAATGTCTTTCATCCGGGATATCAGCAGTATGTAGCTAAAAAACAGCAGTAATCTTACACACGCCTCGGCAATAGTAACGACCGTCTCGGAAGACGTAACTCCCCGCAGAAAGCTGGCAATAAAGTAAGGCAGCATAATAAAAAGCCCTACCGACAATACCATTGAAAAAGCAACCGTTCCATACATTAGCCACTGGTCCTGCTTTTCCTGCTTCTGCCTATCTGCTTCACTTTTTGGCGCCTCTTCCTCGATTTCGTAAAAACTGGAAGAATACATCAGACACTTTGTTCCTACGACCATGGATTCAATAAAATTGAATACTCCTCGTACAATCGGAATCTTCTTAAGCGTGTCATTCTTTACCATACTTTTATATGGTTCAACTTTTAACTCAATTTCCGAGTCAGGTTTTCTAACCGCCACCGAATACAGATTCTCATGACGCATCATGATTCCCTCTATAACCGCCTGGCCGCCAATATTGGATGATTTCATAAGCATTTCCTTTTCCCTATATATTGAAATAGGTTGAGATTATATCAACCTCAACCTGTTCATTCCTGATACTATGTTATTCTGCAGTCACGCCATATTTCTTATTAAACTTATCGATACGCCCACGAGCTGTTATCGATTTCTGCTGTCCGGTGTAGAATGGATGGCATTTAGAACAGATTTCCACGTGGATGTCATTCTTTGTAGATCCTGTTGTAAATGTATTGCCGCAGTTGCAGGTAACATTCGCTTCGTGATATGTTGGATGGATTCCTTCTCTCATTGTATTCACCTCTTCTATCTTTATTGTTTATAATTTTCGTCACATGAATAAATCATTTGAATTTAAACAGCTTTTGAATTATATCATATACAAAAGCTAAATGCAAGTATTTACAGGAATTTTTGTTTTCTAACCATCTGCACAAATTCCTGATTACTCTTCGTATGAGAGAACATATTCAGGATATTCTCCGCTGCTTCATCAGATTTCATTCCATTTAAAGCTTTACGCATATTATATACCGCTTCCTGCTCTTCTTTCATCAGCAGCAAGTCTTCTCTTCTGGTCCCTGACTTGGCGATATCAATAGCCGGGAAAACTCGCTTCTCCTGCAGCTTACGATCCAGCACCAGCTCCATATTACCGGTCCCCTTGAATTCTTCGTAAATAACATCATCCATCTTACTGCCAGTATCCACCAAAGCCGTTGCTAATATTGTCAGGCTGCCGCCTTCACGCATATTTCTTGCCGCTCCAAAGATTCTCTTCGGCATATGTAATGCCGCCGGATCAAGACCACCGGAAAGAGTTCTTCCACTGGGTGGAACGGTCAGGTTATAAGCCCTTGCCAACCTGGTAATACTATCGATAAAAATAGTCACATCCTGTTTATGCTCAACCAATCTTTTGGCTCTTTCAATCACCATCTCAGACACTCGCTTATGATGTTCCGGAAGCTCATCAAAGGTCGAGTAGATAACTTCCACATTATCGCCCCCAATCGCTTCTTTAATATCAGTAACCTCCTCTGGCCGTTCGTCAATTAAAAGAATGATCAAATGCATGTCCGGACTATTGCGCTGAATCGACTTAGCCACATCCTTTAACAAGGTTGTCTTACCTGCTTTTGGTGGTGATACGATCATCCCCCTCTGACCCTTGCCGATCGGGCTTACCAGATCAACAATCCGCATCGCCATACTTCCCCCCGGACGTTCCAGCTTAAGGCGTTCGTTAGGAAAAATCGGTGTCATATCTTCAAAGTTGGAAAACTTTGCACTTTCATTCGGTGTAAGTCCATTAATACTGGTCACATATAAAAGAGCACTAAACTTCTCACTTTGGGTTTTTACCCGGGTATTACCCTTGATAATATCTCCCGTTTTCAGGTTAAACCGGCGAATCTGAGAAGGTGAAACATAAACATCATTCTCGCCTGGAAGATAGTTATCGCTTCTAATAAAACCATATCCGTCTGCCAGCACTTCCAATATCCCCTGGGCAGTAATACCACTGTCTAACTGACTGTAGTCATTCTTTGGCCTTTCTTCGGCTTTCTCCGTCGGTTTTGCTGCTTTTGCTGCTGGTTTTGCTGCTGCTTTTTCTCCGTTTTTATCTTCTTTCGGTGTTCTTTCCATTATCTTTTCCGCATTCTTTTCCTCAGTCTGAACCGGTTCCTTGGACCCTTCCATCAACTTTTCCTGCTCGTCTTTTTGCACCATCTGGTCAATCAATTCTCTTTTCTTAAGTGTGGAAATCCCCTTGAGTCCCCGTCGTTTTGCAAGATCACGTAAGACTTCCAGCGTTAAAGTTTCATATTTTTCTCTCATAATCAGCCATTACCTCGTTTCTTCTTTGCTTTTCATTTTGACTGGTTCTTAAAATAGTATCGGGTTTTCGGGGGCGTGTACATGAACATATACATTAGATAGATGATAGTAGAACCACCTTACAAACATAGCATAACTTGGATGTGATATACATGAAGCACTAAAACTCAATAGTGCGGGCAACAGGACTTGAACCTGCACGGTCTCCCACCAGAACCTAAATCTGGCGCGTCTGCCAATTCCGCCATGCCCGCATAAACTACTCAATGATTATATCACAAAATTGCCGAATGTCAATCATGATTCTTGCTTTCTTCTGACCCCTTTCTTCCGATCAGACCCTTTCTTCCGAGCGGACGAGCGGACAAAAAAGTGTTGACTTTTGTTTTTTACTGTAGTATGGTAGACACATGTAATGAAAGTAAACCAATGAACAAGAAGAGTAATTTTTTCAATGTTATTACAGCGAGCTGCTGATGGTGGGAATGCAGCATGACAGGAAAAGGTGAATGGGCTTGCGAGGGCAAACTGAGTGCGATATCGTATTAGGGGCGACGGCTTCCAACCGTTACTATGGAGCATGTATGATGGTACATGTATGAGAGCATCCCAATGGGATGAATTTAGGTGGCACCGCAGGAATATCTCCTGTCCTATGTATATATTAGGACAGGCGTTTTTTATTGCATAAGAACTTTAATAAACGGGGCGTAAAGATTGTCCCACAATTGAAACAGAAAGGAATGAAAAAAATGAGTGAAGAACAGAAAATCCCTTACAAAATCTATCTGGAAGAAAATGAGATGCCGACAAAGTGGTATAATGTCCGGGCAGATATGAAGAATAAACCGGCACCATTGCTGCATCCAGGTACTTTAAAGCTAATGACTTTTGAAGAACTTCGTCCGGTATTCTGTGATGAGCTGGTGCGTCAGGAGTTGGATGATACTACTGCTTACTTTGATATTCCGGAGAAAATCCGTGACTTCTATAAGATGTACCGTCCGGCTCCGCTGGTGCGGGCATACTGTTTGGAAAAGTCACTGGATACGCCGGCTAAGATTTATTACAAATTTGAAGGAAATAATACGTCGGGAAGCCATAAGTTAAATTCGGCTATTGCACAGGCTTTTTATGCAAAACAGCAGGGCTTGAAAGGTGTGACTACTGAAACTGGGGCTGGACAGTGGGGTACTGCTCTTTCGATGGCATGTTCTTACTTTAACTTGGATTGTAAGGTGTATATGGTGAAAGTATCTTATGAGCAGAAACCTTTCCGGCGGGAAGTGATGAGGACTTATGGAGCTAGTGTGACTCCTTCTCCTTCTGATACTACTGAAGTAGGACGTAAGATTCTGGCTGAATTTCCTGGTACTAATGGAAGTTTGGGATGTGCTATTTCGGAAGCAGTGGAAGCTGCCGGTTCCTTGGATGGTTACCGTTATGTGCTTGGGTCGGTTTTAAATCAGGTGTTGCTGCACCAGTCTATTATCGGGTTGGAGACTAAAGCCGCACTGGACAAATATGGAATAAAAGCGGATATGATCATTGGGTGCGCTGGTGGCGGTTCTAATCTGGGAGGATTGATTTCTCCATTTGTCGGTGAAAAGATTCGTGGCGAAGCGGATTATCATATTATTGCAGTGGAACCGGTCTCTTGCCCTAGCCTTACCCGCGGGCGTTATGCTTATGACTTCTGCGATACGGGGATGGTTTGCCCGTTATCTAAGATGTACACTCTCGGAAGTGGGTTCATGCCAAGTGCTAACCACGCCGGGGGCCTGCGTTACCACGGCATGAGTTCTACTGTGTCTCAGCTTTATGATGATAAGCTGATCGAGGCAGTTTCAGTGGAGCAGACTGCAGTATTTGATGCTGCTACTCAGTTTGCCCGGGTAGAGGGTATCCTGCCGGCACCGGAAAGTGCTCATGCAATCCGCGTGGCAATTGATGAGGCGGTGAAATGTAAGGAGACCGGGGAAGAAAAGACAATTGTATTCGGCTTAACTGGCACCGGGTATTTTGATATGGTTGCGTATGGTCAATACAATGACGGTGACATGTCGGATTACATTCCAACAGATGAAGATTTGGCTAAAGGATTTGCCGGACTTCCTAAGGTGGAGTAATAATAAACTATAAAATGACAGCCTTAAGTGTTTCTGCTATAACACTTAAGGCTGCCTGCTTTGTTATTCACCAATAATCTTAATCAGTACGCGCTTATTCCTTTTTCCATCAAATTCAAAGTAAAAAATTTGTTCCCAGGTTCCGAAATCCAGTTTTCCATCCGTAATGGCCACCATAGTCTCCCGCCCCATAATGGTTCGCTTGAGATGGGCATCCGCATTATCTTCATATCCATTATGGCGATACTGGCTGTATGGCTTTTCCGGTGCCAGTCCCTCTAACCACTTTTCATAATCATGGTGCAGTCCACTTTCATCGTCGTTGATAAAGACACTGGCTGTAATATTCATCGCATTGACCAACACCATGCCTTCTTTCACGCCGCTTTCATTAATCGCCTTCTGCACGTCGTGAGTGATGTTCACCAGCCCTCTTCTTGTGGGCAGGCAGAAATGTAATTCTTTTCGATAGGATTTCATACGTCCCTCTCCTTCCTAAAGTTCCAGAACAAATGTTGTCTGGTTATGATCACAAAGCTTTATGATCATTTTCTGCAATTGCTCATATTCTTCAAATTGCGGTTCTTTCGTCTGGGCACCTCCCAGATAATACCGAAATGCTACTCCCCCCTGTTCAATCAGCAAAACCCGGCGGATTGAATAACTGCTGGAAAATCGATAGGAAACAGGTGTCATACGAATACTTTGGATTTTGTCAAAAGCAAATACTTTATTACCAACCTGAACACTGTTTTCTTTTAAAAAGATTTTGGGGGGAAGATTTTCCCGATACCGCCGGATACTAAACTCTTGCAAGGTAATTGGCATAATTAAAAACAACAACTGTAAAAAGATCAATAATCCATACCGCATAAAAAAACTCCAGTCAGTTCTTGTCCGAACTGCAAAATACCATACCACCACCATCAGCACCGCAACAACGATACATTCACCATAGAACTGCTTACTTTTTCTCCGCTCATTCGCCAGGATACTTTTACAAGGCAGCTCAAACTCTTTCTCGCCGAAAGCAGCATCCTCAGTTTCACCAACGGCTTGTCTTCTTCTGAGCGATTCGATGTAACCACTCATTTCAGAAAATATCCGGCAGGAAAAATTATGACAGGCATAGCGTTTGCCATTAATTTTAAGATATCTTTTGACAAAATATCCAACACCCAGGATACCCTGTATTTCTATAAAAGTCCCCACCCGGTCCTTTATCAGCGAAAATCGGTGAAAAAGAGTTCCCCGATTCACCAGCGTAATCTCTTCGTCACTTACTTCAATTGCTGTAAAATTAGTCAAAAAAGCAATTACAATGCTGATCACAACCGCTGCAGACAAGATGCCAAGGGCAATTCCCTTCTGTATCTCTTTCTTTAAAATAAATGCTGCAATAACGTAAATAGCTCCTCCTGCCATTCCAGCCAGAAGCCCCCATAGAACTCCGTTGTAAGCAATTAACATATTGTCACTTTTATAAACCTTATATTGCATCTTTAAACCGTGCCCTTCCCTGCCAATAATCATTATATTATAATTCAGCAAAACACTGATCTCTTTCATTTTCACCTTGCTTTTAGATTATACTAAAACTTCCGGCTAATAACAATATCTGAATTACATATAAAGGTGTAACTTCCTTCGGTCCAGACTTTAATGATTGGATAAAAAAAGAAAGCCATTTGTTGTTCAGGCTTTCTTCTTAACATTTAACACTTTTCAATATTTCTATTTAATATTAATCGGGTAATTACCATATTTATGTGCATACTCATACATTTTAAAGAAATTCTCAATTGTTACATCTGACTGTATATGGTTTGTAGGTGAAAATATGTAACCGCCGCCTGGTGCAAAAGAACGAAGCCTTTCTTTAACTTCTGTCTCTAACTGTTCCGGACTACCGGGAAGTGCATACTGAATATCCACACCACCATGGAAACAAACGCTTTTTCCAAACTCTTTTTTCAATTCTTCTGAGTTCATTTTCTTTGCATACGGCTGCATTGGATTCAGAATGTCTACACCGCAATCAATCAAATCCGGAATCAATTCTCTGACTGCGCCGCAGGAATGAAACCAGATTTTAATATTAGGATGCTGCTTTTTAATTGACGAAAACATCTGAGTATGTCCCTTCTTAAAGAACCGGCGGAACAATCCCGGCGAGATAAACAAACCATTTTGTGTAGCAAAGTCTTCTGTAAATTCAATCCATTCACAGTAATCGCCCACATCCTTCAAATACTCCAGATGAATTTCCGTCACCAGTTCTGTCATCTTATCCACCAGCGCATCAACAAATTCCTCTTCTTCATACATAGCAACCATAAAATCTTCAGTTCCACAAAGATACTGACAATTCTCAAAAACAACACCTGATACGGCAGAGGTTGTGGTAATCGCATAGTCGGTATTTCCATACCAGTCTTTTGCAAGTGCCTCCAGACCTGCGATCCGGCCGGGGTCTTTGGGATCCGGCCATTTATGATTTTTTAAAGTATCCATATTCAAATCAGACAGCGGATGATAGGTAATTGCATTAAATCCATTATATAGCTGTCTTCCGATTCCCCATTCATCAATCGTATTATTTTTATCATCCTGATATTTTTGAAAATTTCGGGGCGGTAAAATATTAATATGACGAAAATCACTTTCTACCGTATCAGATATTCTAAAGTCCACATATTCGGTAGTCGTACCCGGACGAAGCAAATCGCTTTCCCTTGGCTCAAGCCCCAGATAAGCTGCAATTTTTTTATATTGCTCTGTATGTATACGTGATGCTGATCCCCACAAATCAACAGGAACCCGATCTGGCTCCTGATGATTTAAAACCATACGCACTCTTTCTCTTGAAGTCATAATTTTATTTTCCTCCATTAATATTTTGTCTGTAATTCAGCAATTTTCCGAAATACCTGTTTGCTCTGCAGACCTTCGTAGATTGCACAATAAATTTCATATTCTTCGTTGTAAATGGCTGCGTGTTCAGGGATAGGCTCATACTGCTTATCCACCTTCACCATACTTTTAACTGCATCCTGAACATTCGTAAATATTCCCGCAGCTACACCCGCCATAATCGCCGCACCTAAAACTGCCGCGTCACTGACTTGAAGGGTCTCGCAGGTCACCTGATACATATCAGCCTGAACCTGATTCCAGACCTCACTCTTGGCAGCTCCGCCAATCATCCGGATACGCTTAATCTTAATCCCATTTTCAAGCATATTTGTAAGGATATCTTTTTGTTCCATTGTTATCCCTTCCATGCAGGCCCTGGCCATGCACGCCCGATCATGGGCAAATGTCAATCCGATCATGGCACCTCTGGCATCCGGGTTCCATCTGGGCGAAGTGGCCGAAGCGAAATAAGGCAACATTAATAATCCCTTTGCTCCTACCGGCACATTTTCAATCTGCTCATCCAGCAACCGATATATGTTAGGATCATTTCCATTCTCAGCAATTTCATCGCGGAACCACCGAAATACGGAGGCCGCGCCAGCCTGATAACCTTCAAACTGATAATACCCCGGCATCGCATGGCATGTAACACACGCGCTTGCATCTGGATCGCGATAGGGATGATCCAGGCAGGCAATTGCCATTCCTCCGGTACCAAGTGATACCGATACAACACCGCTCTCCACAATTCCCGCACCGATGCTTGCACTGTTTTGGTCACCGGCACCGACACAGATTGGTGTTCCTTCATCAAACCCGGTTACTGCTGCTGCGCCTTTACTCACCTGTCCAATCTGGGTAGCACACGGTGTGGGAATCGGCAGTAAATCCGCATTCAAACCAACCAACTCCATCAACTCCTGATTCCAGCGATAATTTACATTGTCAAAACAGCCATATAAACACGCATCCGGATAATCCACATAGTAATTATCCGCCCCCAAATACCTGAGCATGTAATCTTGCAGCTGCACGACTCTCTTTACCTTATTCCATATTTCCGGTTCGTTCCTTTGCATCCACAGAGCTTTCGTAATAATCCATGTAGTATTAAGCGGCAGACCGGTCTTTGCATAATACTCTTTTGCTTCTATTTTCTCTGTAATCTCTGCCAACTCTTTTACCGTTCGATTATCCTGCCAGGAAATTGTTTTTAGCACCCGTTCATCCTGATCCAGGAAAATCGATGTCGTCCGCTGTGTCGATAATGCAATAGATGCAATTTCGCCAGAATCTATGGCTGATTTTTGCAGCGCTTCCCGGCAGGTTTCCAATGTTTTTTTAAGAACCATCTCCACATCCTGCTCCACCCAGTTCGGTTTGGGATAAACACAGGTATATTCCCGATAAGCACTACTCAATACATTTCCTTTAAAATCAAAGATCATTGTTTTTGCTCCGGTTGTTCCTACATCAATTCCACACAAATATTTTTTCATCATCTCCTCCATCACATTTCAACAATCATTTTTATAACAGCCGCCTTGTTTTCCATATGATATTTTAATGCCGCCGGCACCTCATCCAGCCTTACCACATCTGATATCACGCAGCTTACATCAATTCTGCCGGAATCAATTGCCCGGATTGCTTTGGGATAAAGATTTTTATAGCGGAAGCAGGTGCGAATCTGCACTTCATTCCAGATTAATCTGCCAAAGTCGAAGGGTATAACACTTTCTGCTCCCAGTCCAACTAAAACGATAATGCCTCCCTTTTTTACAACACCAACCGTCATCTGCAGTGAACTTTTTGCTCCGGTCATCTCATAGACACTATCAACACCCCGACCTTTGGTGATTTCTTTCAATTCTTCTTCTATATTATCTTCCACCGCATGAAATACCTTCGTTGCCCCCAGTTCATATGCCTTTTGTATCCGACCCGGAATCATGTCACACATATAGATTTCAGAAACACCTCTGCTTTTTAAGGCAAGCAAAGTAACCAGTCCAATACATCCACAGCCAAAGATAAAAGCTGTGTCTCCAAGAGTAGCTTCCCCAATTTCTGCTGCATGCATACCAACAGCTAATGGTTCTATCATAGCACCTTCTGCGGCAGTCATAGACTCGGGAAGCTTGAATACCCATTTAGCCTGATATGCTGCATATTCTGCAAAGACTCCATCCACCGGCGGGGTAGCTAAAAATTGCATATCCGGACATATATTATAACTACCCTGACGGCAGTATTCACATTCACCACAGGGAATTCCCGCTTCCACTGCAACAAGGTCCCCGACTGCTAATCCACCGACATCTTTTCCGGTTGCCTCGATGATTCCGGCTGCTTCATGCCCCAATACAAAGGGGGTACATACCTCCGCCTCTCCAATCTTACCTTCTGCATAATAGTGCAGATCAGAACCGCAGATACCCACCGACTGAATCCTGATTAAAACTTCGCTGTCTCTGATGCCGGGTATATCCCGGGTTTCTATCGAAACATCCTGCCTGCCGTTCATAACTGCTGCCTTCATCTTTTCACTCATAGAAACTCCCTCGACCTTCTTATAAACCGCGCTCTTTTAACCGTTCCTTCGCCATGGTATTTAAGAATACCGCAAACACTACTAAAGATCCGCGAACCACGTACTGCCAGTAATCACTGACACCCAAAAGTGTCATAGCATTTAGGATAATACCGGTAAAAATACAACCTATCAGCGTTCCGCGAATGGTACCTGCACCACCGCTTAGAGAAGCTCCACCGATAATAACCGAAGAAATAACATCCATTTCATAATTCGTTCCGATATTTGGCGAACCGCTGTTCAACTGTGCGGAAACCATGATACCCACCAATCCGGCAGCAGCAGATGTGAGCATAAAAATAATTTGTTTGATTTTATTCACATCAATACCACTGAGTGCCGCTGAATCTGGATTAGAGCCGATAGCATAGATTGAACGTCCGAATGGTGTATTCGTCATCACATACCATGTCGCTGCGATAAACAGTGCAAAGATAACCGCCGGAAATGGTATCGGCCCAACATATCCACTGCCCAGATACTTAAACCATGAAGGGTAACCCTGAATCGGAAACCCATTGGCCAGAATGAGTGCTGCTCCTCTCATCAGCTGCATCGCCGCCAGCGTTACAATGAAAGACGGAACCTTCAGCCTGGTAACAAACAGTGAAATCAAATACCCAACGATTGCCGCTGCCAAAACTACAATCGCTATGGCAATAATCGTTCCTGCCGTTGCATCCAAACCAAGACCCATAAAAGCTTTATTCAGATATGCCGTAAATACACCGGCAAATGCAACGGTAGAACCCACCGATAAGTCCATTTCACCTGCAATAATAATCATAGTCATAAAACAGGCAATGATTCCTTTAAAAGAGATACTGCGCAAAATATTCAGTGTATTTCCTATTGAAAAAAAATTATTGGCTGTAATACTAAAGAAAATAAAAATAATCAACAAAATTGCTTCCAACAGCCAATTGGTAATTTTAAGTTTTTGTCTGATTGTATCGGATTTCATAATTTACCTTTCCTCCTGTATGCATAAAGAATATATGGACTCCACCGTAAGCTCACCGGCATCCAGTTCTCCCGTGATGTGTCCCTGGTGCATAATCAGAATCCTGTCACAAACTTCAATCAATTCCTCTAACTCACTTGAAACCATGACAATCGCAACTCCCTGAGCCGCTTCTTCATACATCACTTTAAAAACCTGCTGCTTTGCATTTACATCAATACCCCGGGATGGTTCATCCATAAACATAATCTGAGGCTTGGTATTCAGCCAGTTTCCGATCACTACCTTTTGCTGATTTCCACCGCTTAATGAATCCATCGGCAAATGATAATCTGCAACTTTAATCGAAAGCTCTTCAATTTGTTTGGTAATAAATTGCTTCTCCATTGTACGGCTGATGCGTCTTCCGGGGCTGATTGCATTCAAATTCGCCAGTATCAGATTATCCCCAACGCTCAGTTTCAGACACAAACCTTCTTCTTTTCGATTTTCCGATGCAAATCCGCAGCGTTTTTTCTTCATAATCTTGGGCGACAGCTTGATTAACTTTTCTCCTTTAATATATACTTCCCCGGCATCTAATTTATCCAGCCCGTACATCGCCCGCAAAAGCTCCGTTCTTCCGGATCCCAGCATTCCGGCGATTCCCAGAATTTCGCCCTTCTTTAATTTCAAATTAACATTATGCAGCCGGACAGTACACAACCCCTTCGCTTCCAGCACCACTTCATCAGTAACATAGGATTTTGTTTTCTTGCTGTGCTCAACATCTCCAAACATCATTTTAATCAACTTCGCAGAATCCAAATCCACAATTTTTTCCGTACCAATTAGCACTCCGTCTCTCAAAACAGTAACATAATCGGCAATCTTAAAAACCTCCTGCAGACGGTGTGTGATAAACAATATAATTAAACCTTTTTTCTTTAAGTCAGACACTACGGTAAATAGCTTTTCACATTCGGTATCGGACAATGCCGATGTCGGCTCATCTAAAATCAATACTCTTGGATTTACTAACATAGCCTTTGCAATTTCCACTAATTGCTGCTGGCCTACCGTAAGGTCTCTCACATATGCGTTGATATCAATATCCACATTCAAATAACCAAGTGCCTCTTTTGCTTTTTTTCGTACTTCCCTCCAGTCAATTTGAATCTTGCTTTTCATGGGCATTTTGTCTTTTCCAATCAAAAGATTTTCTGCCACCGTCAGGTCTTTAATCACACTCAATTCCTGATAAACCGTTGCAATACCACTGCTAAGCGCCTGCTCCGGAGAATCATATTCCAGTCTCTGTTTATTTAAGTAAATACCGCCTTGGGTAGCTTTATGGACACCAGAAAAGATTTTCATCAAAGTACTCTTGCCCGATCCGTTTTTACCCAGTACGGCATGAACTGCCCCAGCACCAAAAGCAACCGAAACATTGTCAAGTGCCAATGTTCCCGGGAATTTTTTTGAAATTTTTTTTGCCGCCAGAATACAATCCAACATATGATTTCCTCCTCATATACAGGCAGCAGCTGCCTGATACGGCAGCTACTGCTCGCTTTATGTAACCGCAATTTTATTTTGCATGTTCATTCCAATTGTTTAACCATGTTTCACAACCTTCTATGTCTGATCTGGTCAGCAAAATACAATCAGCATGATATTCTTTATCTGCCGGCTCTTTTCCATTTACTACAGCATCATATACCGCTTTTACAGAATAAGTTCCCAGTGTATATGGATCCTGTGCGGTAACACCCTGCAGGATATTAGCATCTGACTTCATCATTTCAACCAGCTGTTCACTGCAATCCACACCAAAAACAACTGTCTGATTGGGATTCCCTGCTGCTTCGATTGCATTTACACAGCCTACCACACCATTTTCACTGGCACAGAAGAATACATCGATATCTTTATTGGCTGTTAGCATATCGGTGGTAACATTATAAGCTTTATCGGCAACTTCACCCTCCTGACGGCCTACGATATTAATCTTATAGTCTTTTAACTGATCAAAGAATCCATCAATCCGTGCACCCGATCCGATTGCATCCTGTCCGTCATAAGAAACGATTGCCACGTTGATTTCTTCATCTTTGTTAAAATTCTCGGCAAAATATTTTGCTGCATGTTCTCCTGTTGATTTACCCAGATCATAGCAATCATTTAGTGCGGATGCAGATACTGCATCCGAATTTAGACCGATTGCACAGGCAAATACATAAGCACCGGCAGCTTCTGCCTCTTCTGCTATGGCTGCAGAGGTTTCCGGATTTACACATTCAATAATGATTCCTTTGGCTCCTGCCTCCAGCATGTTCCGAATCTGGGTTGTCTCGGTTTCTGCAGAATGCTGAGAATTTGCGGTAATCAACTCAATGCCCAATTCTTTGGCCGCATCCTTGTATCCATTTAACATAACCTGTGTAAACTGATCTTCTTGAAGTCCGGTAGCACCAATTACTATTTTTATGTCCTTGGTACCATCTTCCTCTTCTTCCTGTGTCGACTCCTCTGTAGCTGCCTGGGTTTCTACAGCTTCCTTGGTGTCTGCATTTTCCGTTTTGGCGTTATCACTGCCGGAACCACATCCAGATAATGATGTCACCATAATTGTGATAATCAGTACTGCTAATTTTCTTTTCATCTTTTTTCCTCTCTCTTTCTTGAATTATCATTTTATTCTTTATTTTGATATAATATTATCACTAACTCTTGTATTTGTCAATACTAATATCATTTTTTGATATTTTTGATGCATATTACCAAATATCGCTCCTCAGAATTATCAATTTCTACTTTTTATCTTTTCTGTAAAATCATTTTTTGATATTATAATATCTTTTTTTGATTTTTTTATTAAAACCATAGTGACACGATATATAAATTATGCTATTATTAGGAAAAACAAAGGAGAATAACATCTAATGTTATACAGATGTTGCATGTTATGGCAAAACAAAAACAACGTCAAGAAAAACTTTTAAATTATATTAGAACCCAGGATTTTGTTGTGACTAAGGGGTTAGAAAATATCGTTGGCTGCTCTTATCCAACACTTTGCAGAGACTTAATTGAATTAGAAAAAAGAAATGAAATCATAAGACTGCATGGTGGTATTAAATATGCCGAAAAGAACATCAATTCACCTTCTCTACAACATGTTGCATGTGCCGACTATTACATGTATCAGGCACGTACCATGATTAATACAGAAGAAAAAAGAGCAATTGGCCAGGCTGCCTCTCAACTGCTGAATCCAAGCGATATTATTTTTATAACTCACGGAACTACAACAACTCAGTTTGCTCAAGCAATTGATAAAAATCAAATACTTACTATCATTACGGATGGATTGGACATTATTAACACTTTATCAAATCACCCAAACTTACGTCTTTACTCCACTGGCGGGATAATGAATTATAGTTCTATGCAGATTGAACATAATCCATTTTTATCATGTGATATCCAAAATATTAATATCAACAAGATGTTCATGGGTATCGGTGGATTATCTCTGACACACGGGATTACTTTTTATGATTTTACAAGTTTTAAATTTATTCAGCAGATATTGGAACAGGTGAATGAAATAATTGTTCTGGCCGACAACACAAAACTAGAATATGTTTCTTTGGCAAATTTCATACCTATTGAGAAAATATCCACTCTGATTACCGACTGGAATGCCGATTCGGCCTTTATAAGCGAAATAAAAGCCAGAGGAATTGAATGCATCGTGGCTCAAAAGTCAGATAGCTAGCAAGAAAGGGGCTGTCGGGATGATAGCCCCTTTTTTCATGCAAGAGTTCACCGACAGTCGAACTTTCCTATAATAGAGTAGAGAAATAATTGCTAAGAATTATTTCCCTCTCGTTGAACCGTACGTACGGGTCTCGTATACGGCTCTACAATTTATATTCCAACTTTTCTCAGATAATAATTTAAAGGATTG
>Ga0153922_1000066_pt1 | contig 40437 bp, 49 predicted proteins | sample TSNJ006MetaG_FD_104723 | JGI IMG/M metagenome (GOLD analysis project Ga0153922, IMG submission 104723) | Attine ant fungus gardens microbial communities from New Jersey, USA - TSNJ006 MetaG | ecosystem: Host-associated > Fungi > Mycelium > Unclassified | place: USA: New Jersey, Brendon T. Byrne... | reverse complement strand
TTTGTGTGGAAACTTAACAATACAACATAAAATGAAATCTGGCTACTATTTTTTTAAAAAGAGAAAGACGAGTGGCTGAAACACCATTGGACAGCTATCGCGCTAGCGATTTTGTTCAATAAAAATATAATCTTACCGTTTCTTCGGCTGACAATTGTTTTTCCGCATTGATTGCTTCATTCGAAAGCCCAAAGTCTTTGTTTTTATTATAAAAAATCACAATGACAAAGGCAATGACGATAACTAATAAAGGTATATAAGGTATAATTACAGAAAATTTCTTTTTCATTGGTTCCTCCTAATTGATTACTTAACAAAAAAGCTGCTCACGTAGAAATAACTGTCCTCTCCCTCAGTTGTCTGGATATTAATTTGCTTCTCAAATTCTAACTTATCATCACGAAAAGTATACTTGTATAACTTCTCTTCGTTATCTATAATATACACGATATTACTTTTAATTGCAATCTGGCAAACATTATGCTCTAATTGTATGAGTTCGGTTTCTTGTGTTTCTATATCATAGACAGATATTTCTTTCCCCTCACCCGTAACCAAATCACAATGAACAATAAATAATTTCCCATCAGATGCTGCAAGCTGCGAGGGTGAATATGATTCTAACTGTATTGTCTCAAATACTTTAGACTCGATATGGAAAACAGACATCGTCTGATTCGGCAATTCCTCATTTTCATTGCCTAGCTTTGTCGTATTCGTGAAATATAAATCATCGCCTTCTACAACCGCACCTTCATGGGATATCCCATATCCGGTGATATCGTATTCTTCTTTTAGCATTAATGTTTCAATATCTATCTCATAAAGATAAGATGTTGGTGTATATTCATTGCTTTCCAGTTTTGCAATTCCAAAAGCCATAAGTTTATCCGGGGTATTTTCCATGAATTCAATAAAAATTTCCGGTAACTCTAATGTATCTATCTTATCTGAATTTTTATCATAACGGGTGATGGTAGAAACATTATTCCACGTAGCTACACTAAAAATGTATTTATCTGAAATACAGAATCCATTTATAGCCTGCTGATTCATATCATATTGCCTGCTTTCACCGGTCTGCAGATTGAGCTCAAATATAATTGTCTTTTCTTTTTGATTGCCAATCCCTTGGGGAACAACATACATATAATTATCAAATATTTTTGGCGGATAAAACCATGAACCCATGGAGCCCAAGGCATATTCTGTTGACTGAACCTTATCCAGTGCGTCATCATAGAAAGTCAATATGCTTTTATTTTTTTGCTGAGTACTTTCGATGACACAAACACTGTAATCCTCGTTGAATATTTCTTCTTTCGTTTTCTTCCCACAAACAGAAAGTAAAGATATACCTATCATTGCAACCACAAAAAATATTATTTGACGTTTCATCACAATGCGCCCCCCTTGTCCCGATGAACAACAAGCCAAGGACAAGAAAGCTTGTATTCTTGCCCCTGGCTCATGCTTCGGGATTATATTATTTCTGATAAATTGTATAGGTTTTGCTCGAACTGACAAGTTCTAATGGGTGTATCGCCGATCCAAATGCCGATGTGTCTAAATCAATATTATACAGGTCTTTATAAGCTGCATATATAAGCTGTGAGCAATAAAATTTACTTCTTGTCCATTTATCGAGGTAGTTCCAGTTATATGGCTTTCCTATTTGTTTATATGCCCAGTTTGCAGCTGCACTATCCTGGACAGCCGTAGTGCCGGATACGGCAACGCCATAACAGGTGCTTTTTGTTGTATTCCAGTCATTTTTACCTGTCGTGACACCGTTACTAAGCGACTCAACCACTGTTTTAGATGACCAGATAATTGCCGCGTGTCCTGTAGGTATCAGGCCTTTATATTTATCTGCCGTAACCAGAATAACGCCACTCCTCGTAGGATATGTACCAGAACTGCTTCTCATAATACTAATACTGCTGTTTGTTTTATCTGACCGAATAGGTTCCGCTTCTGCATCTTCCTGAAGTTCATCAACTTTTTCGTCGTCAAAATCATATCCTTTGCGGTTCTCCTTTTGGAGATACGAAACCACCTTATACTCTGCTTCAGTTGAAGCGTAAGCTGTAAGACTAAAAACAGCACTCATGGCAACAGCCATTAAAATTGATGACATTCTTATAAAAATTTTTTTCATAACCCAATCCCTCCCTGAATTTTTAACTATCATAACAAAAACGGTATATGAAAGCAAATAATCTGTTCCGTTATACCGTACTTTTATTCCCATATATAGAAAACAATTAAAAGGATACTTCAAAAAATCGGGCAGGAGGTTAATCGTTACTAGCCTCCTACCCGATTCATTTAGGGATTTCCTTGTCTGGATTCTAAAAAAGCCAATTCCCTGACAGCCGCTTCATCATCAGGATATTTTTCAACATAGGCTTTCATTTTCTCATAAGACACCTGCCACTGGGTCAAATATGAATAAACAGTGGCCTCATTAAACATCAGTTCGGCTTCAGCCGTACGATCATTCAGCTGCAAACCCGTTTCAAATGCCGTCAGTGCCTCTTCATATCTTGATAGCTTCATCAGGCATACGCCATATTGATTGTATGCGGATGCAGATGATTGATCCACCGCCAGATAGCTTTCATAATAACTTAAAGCACCTTCATAATCCTTTTGCTTTTTAGCCGTTTCTGCTAATCCAAGGCAGGCGCCGTTATAGTCTTTTTCCCGGGCAGTATCAAAAGCTGCCTGAGCATTCTCGAAGTCTTCTAAATACAAGTAAATCATGCCCTTGTTGGCGTAATCCTCACCGTTTCTGCTTTTTAACGCTAAAGCTTCCTGTAGAATTTCCAGAGCCTTGCTTTCTTTATCCTGCGCTATAAGTACATTGTATAATGTCAAATAAACCTTATAGTTCTTCTCACTTTTTTCAAGGGCGGTCAATAAGTCTGCTTCAGCATTGGTATTATCACCTACATTCTGATAAGCCAGACCCCGGAGCATGTACGCTACGGCTTCATCGGTACTGTTAATAATCTCTGTATAGCTCAATACCGCACCTACGGAATCACCCGACTTATCCTGGGCTTCCGCAAGATAATACAAAATATCAATTTCAAGTTCAGAATAATGATTTCCCGAATCGGCCAACGATTCCTTGAATTGATTAATCGCTTCATCATATTCCCCTTGATAAAGGTATACGATTCCTTTTCCACGTCTGGCCTTTTGCAGCATTACCGTTTTATGAGTGTTAGTTATTGCCAAATCAAAAGATTCTAAGGCGGCATCATATTTCTTGAGTTCTGCCTGTGCCATTCCCAGATTAATAAAATATTCCGGATTTCGGTTATCATAAGATAAAGCTTCACTAAATAAAGCGATGGCTTCTTCATAATTACCCACGTTATAAGCATTCAGTCCTTTTTGATTGCTGCTGCTTCCGGAACCATAATTCTTAATCGTAATAAATCCTACCACAGCGACTGTCAACATGAGGATTAAAGCAGCAATGCGATAAAGCAGCCGTTTCTTCTTATTCTTCCTTTTCTTTCTTGGTCTTGGCGAGCGATTAGGTTGATGATTGAGCTGCCCGGGCACGGCAGGCTTCTTCCTAGGCCTTCTCTCTTCTGCTTTTGAATCCTTCACTGGTAAAATATTTTCTCCGGCATTATGTGTTTGATTTACATTTTCCGTTATATTTTTTATCCGGGATACCCCTGATTTCCGACGTTTACCAGAACCGGTGTTCACTGGTTTTCTCTCGTCCAAAACACCACCTCCTACAATTTATTATATGGTGTATCTGGATAAAATGCAAGCCGTAATATTCATAAGTAATATAGCAAAATAAACCCCAAAATCTATGCCGAAAATCTGCCCTAATAAAAGCGTTGCTCCGGCAGCAGCGAGGCAAAAAAAGATACGCCCTTTGTAAGAGGCCGGTGTTGAAGCATAGTCTGACGCCATAAATAATCCGCCTAAAATCAAGTTGCCATTGAGCAAGCCGCCACCGCCAAATCCATAATCAATCAAAGCGGTTAAAGCAACTAAAATGACCGGTGGCCAAAAAAATACGATTTTTTGTAAAACTAATAAAAAAAATCCAAAAATCAGTAATAAACCGGCGTTTTCTATCATAGATTGAAATAGGATATCTTTCAGATAACTGTTTTGTGTAATGAGATATGCAACACCGGCGCATAGTTTAATTGAGCAGCTTCCTGCCAGAGCCGGATTAATTCTATTTTGTCCAAGTCCGCCAAAAATCTGTTTCCCCGGTAAAATAGCAACGATATCCCCGGCCAAAACCAAGGATATCGGTGTCGATACCGGCAGTGTCATTGCTAAAAGTAATCCGGTGATTGCCGCACTGCCATCCCAGATTGTCACCGGCTGCTTTCTGTATAATTGCCATCCGCCCTCTATCACCATGCAGGCTATGATGGAAACAAAAATCAGCAATAACGCTCTGACTCCCTCCGCATAAACAACCAAACCAGCCGCCGGCAGCAGTGCCATAAAGACGCTTAACATAATCTGACTGCTGATTAAATTCCTGCGGATATGGGGAGCACTTTGCGTCATGGTTTCCAAATCTTCTAAAGTTCCCCGCCACGCATCATCCAATTCAATATACCTGCCTTTACTTTCCGGCAGCACTTTTTTAATTTGGGGCAAATAATCCCTTTTTTTCTTTAATTCCTTTCCGGCAATAAGAATCCTCTCTGTCAGGCGCCGTCTGGCCGGACATACATAAGAACAGCTGCCACAGCCAATACAATCATCTATGTTCAGGTTTTTATACTGATTTTTATCGGAAAGATAAGCTCTGTCTATTTTATATGGAACTAGATGAACCGGACATATCTTTTCACAGGCACCACAATGGATACAAGAAGTCTCTTTAAAATCTCCTTTTTCTATAACGGTAATTCCCGTTGTCGTTATCCCCACATAAGCCTCCTCCAAATCAACGGAAGTTCCTGTCATCACTCCTCCGTCAAGAACAAGACATTTATCCGCCTTTAAACCGCCGCAATAGCTTATCAGGCTTTTAAAACTCGTTCCGATAGGCACCCAAAAATTACCAGGCATGTCTACACATCCATTAACCGTAATCCCCCGGTTGACTAGCGGTTTTGCATCATAAAACCCATCATAGACTGCTGCAGCCGTAGCTACACCGGAAACAATCGTACCATCATCAGCTTTCCCTAAAACTTCCTGAATCAATTGCCTATCATCACATAATGCCATCTTTACCTTCATTGGCATGATGATAATTTCTATATTTTCATTGAGAATTTTTTTATATTTAGAAATTGTTTTTTGAAGGATATATTTTGCTTCTTCTGAAGCATTATCAATACAGATAATGATTTTTTTTGCATTAGATATGGAGGCTAATTCCTTCGCACCAAAAAGAATTTTTCCCGGGCATTCCATAATCAAACGATACAGATGGGTTAAACCAGGTTCATAGTCTATACCATTAATAATAATCGTATGAATCTCTTTTTTTTCTTTATATTTATAAAATGTGGGGATGCCTTTACCTCCCATGCCCACAATACCAATATCCCGCAAAAAATCGATGGACTCTTTATTCCCTGTCAAATCAATCGGAAGTGAATTTTCCTGCTGTTTCCTTCCATTGATAACAACAATCTCTGCTGTTTCCTTATATGAAATACGCCTGGTTATAATTTCAGCAATCACACCGTCTATGCTGGCATAGACAGGAACAGAGTAGGCCCCATTTGGCATCCCTATGAGCTGTCCTTTGACAACCAGGTCACCCTCACCAACGATTGCCTTCGCTGGTTTTGCCTGCCCCTGCTTCATTGATACACTGACTTTTCCCGGTATAAAATATTCGAATCCTTTGGCTTTAATAACATTCACCTCAAATCAAAAAAATCTACATATATAACATTTGCAGAATTAGCTTTAATTATTTTAGATAAAATCTGCCATATTATATATGTAGAATATTTTTAACATTATCTGGTCATACGCTCAAAACTGTTGCGTAAACATAATGTTCCATAACCAATCAATTCATTGGGATACTGATTAATGCCATTTAAAGGGGCCGCACCTGCAATCAGATAAGCTTTTATTTTTTCACCATATAAATATGGGTCATTACTTTCTACAATTCCCCATTGCATCATCAACGCTGCACTACCGGTGACAAACGGCGTGGCAAATGATGTCCCGGTGACGTTTCGGTAACCGCCTCCCACGGCAGCGGTTGTGATATCAACACCGGGAGCTGCCAAATCAGGTTTGGAAGATTGGCTGTATCCAATAAATCCCCTGCCTGAAAAGGGTGCGTAGGTGCCTATAGCGGAATTATAGGCAGCAACCGATATGCTTCGCATTGCTGTTGAAGGAATTGTAAGTGTCAGTTCCGGATTAGGGTATAAAAATCTGGTGGATGAACTAAGTACCCCCGAACCGGGAAGCCACAAATTATATTGTCCATCGACAATTCTTCTGGGGACTAATCGAAATGTCCATATCCCTTCCGTCACATAACTCCCCCTTGGGATGAATTCTATATATATTTCCTGAGCTTTACTATAAGGACTTGGCTCTCCATAATACAAAAGCAGCTCTGTGTTTTCAAGGACGAAACGCTGCGGACCTAAAAGATGCTGCAGGGGACCGACGCGGGTTCCTCCCGGTCCAATAATCTCTATGTCCACTTCATCAACGAAATTTTTCCATATTTGCACATTGAATGGACCCGTATAAGTACCGACTGCCAGTTGAATATTCTCCGACATTCCGGCTATGAGCCGCCCTGAGGTATGACCTGATGCGGCACCTTCGTTGCCGGCACCAATAGCGATGGTGTTTTTCCAGGTTCCGGCCATATCATCTATAAATCTTTCTAAAAGGCTAGTGCCGTCATGAGAACCATAAGTATTTCCAAAACTTAAGTTGACGGCTACCGGTCTCCCATAATTTATCGCCTGCCGAATCACAAAATCAAGTGCCTGCATCAGTTCTGTCGTTCTCGGAAAACCTTCTGCTCTTGGCGTTCCTAACTTAACAACCATCAAATCGCTTGTTGCCGCAACACCCCGATACACACCGTTGCTCGCCCTGCCGTTCCCGGCCGAAATCCCAAGAACGCTGGTCCCATGGCCTGATAAATCCATGCTGGGTACAATTTCTCTTTGCCGCAATACATCGGTTTGACTTAATGCCTCATCAATCACAGCCTTAGGATAAAGAGTTCCTATTTGATATCCTAAGGGAGGATTGCCGCTTTCAATGGTTTGGTCCCATAAATCAAGTATTCTGGTCGTTCCATCCTCATTACGAAAATCAGGATGGCTGTAATCCACGCCGGAATCAATCACAGCTACAATGACACCTTCCCCAAAGAGGTTATATCTAGCTGTCTGCATCGGCGTAATACAGGATGCTGAAATTCCGTTATTCACAGAAAAAAAGAGTCTCTTTGGCTTTTCAATATATTCAATCTGGGGGCTATTTGATATTTCATCTATCCTGTTTTCAGGTAATGTAATAATTGCATAACTATTTAGAAGTTCAACCACTGAAATATCATCACCGGCAATTTCTCTGATATTGCCGGAATATTTTACGATGAGTTCCCACATATTTGTCTGTTCATCATAACCAACATTTAAGTCCAAAGATTTTTCTCTTTCTTCATCGGTTGCTTCTATTGCAAGATTTAAAACATTTTCCAGTTTTTGGTCAGCCATATGTCATCACTTTATTTTTATTATATGCAATCAAACGATGAATTGTATATGTAAAAAAATCTTAAAACATCAATTAGTTTCTACAAGTTTTGCTGATGCAAGATTAATTTAACACCCTGTTCGATTTCCTCTGCCGTATTAAAATAGCCAAAACTAAATCTTATGGCACCGGACTTTCCGGTTCCAAGCGCATCATGGGCAAGCGGGGCACAGTGGATGCCTCCCCTGACACAGACATTCCGCTCGGCTAGCCAGTCGCAGACATCAGCAGCAGAGGTACCTTCGAAGTTAATCGCAACTGTACCTACACGATGACAATCCTTTCTGTATATTTTTATACCCGGTATCCGAGAAATCCCTTCAATAAATTGTCCGGCAAGTCTCTGCTCATGCTTTAAGATTTTGCAGACTCCCACTGAAAGAACAAACTCAATCCCGGCAGCTAATCCGGCGATACCATGCACATTCTGCGTTCCGCTCTCTAATACATCAGGCATTTCCTGGGGCTGACTTAAATCATGGCTTTTGCTCCCTGTTCCACCATATATGAATGGCTTTAAAGAAACTCTTTTCCCCACAACCAGACCACCGGTTCCTGTCGGTCCCATCAGTCCTTTATGTCCGGAAAACGCCAGCATATCAATACACATATCCTGCATATCAATAGGGACTACTCCCGCACTCTGAGCGGCATCAACAATAAATAGGATATTGTTTTTCCGACAGTATCTTCCTATCGTCCGAATATCATATATTTCTCCGGTCAGATTAGATACATGGGTCATAACCACGGCTTTTGTGCAGCTTCCAATGGTATGAAGAATATCTTCCGTTTTCAGTTCGCCGCCATCAGCCTTCACCATCCGATAGTTTCCCCGCCCATAACATGGCCGCAAGACCGAATTATGCTCCATGGCCGTTGTTATGATTTCTCCTTTTATTTGATGGATTGCCTCATTTAATGCCATTGTTGCGTTGGCACTAAAAGCAACCTCCATCAAAGAGGCATTAAATAATTCGGCAATTAGTTCTCTCGTATGATGTAGCGTCCGTAAAGACCAAAGTGCCATCGGATGGGCTCCCCGGCCGGGATTCCCGGCATAAAGAAAAGCTTCGTTAGTAGCTGCTGCAACCGTTTCCGGCTTTGGAAAGCTTGTCGCCGCATTATCAAAGTATAGCATTTTATCAACCTCGTTCGCCTTTATTTATGATTAGTTTACAAAAAAATCCTTCATCCCGCAAGCTTTTACTCGATTTATTATTTCATCATCGTCAATTGTATATAACCCACATTCACTGATATGGTCTAAAAGCACAGATCCGGAATAAGTATATTTTTTCTCTAAGCCTCCTGGTTTTTGCAGCCTCTCATTGATGTAAGCGATACCTTCCCCAATGGCAAGACTTCTTGGAAATATCAACAGTTCTCTTCCCGATGCATACATCGTGGCATTGTATCCCGCTAATATTCCGGTGATAATAGCTTCCGTATGCCCTACTAAAAGTCCCGCTTTCTCACCACCGCAAAAAACATTCTCAAGTCCGATAACTTTCAATTGATTATCCCTTGGGGCAACGGCAAAAAAGCGCATTGAATTGCCCAACCCTCCGGCATATGGGTCCTCATATCTGGCATTCTCAAATCCCGGTATTTGACGAAGCTTAGCCAACGGATAAAAAGGAGCCATCATTTTCGCATGCCCGGTATCTAACAAAACAATATTTTTGGCATAAGCATCCAGGGCATATTGCTGACAGGATTTAATACCCAAATGGTCCTCCACTAAAGCTTCCGGTATCGGAATAACAACAGCACCCTTCCGATTCAAATCATCTGCAATAGCTTTTGATAAAGATTCTTTATGAATTTTACACGAGCCACTCATCGCTCCGATCTGGCCATCTTCTTTTCTGGACATTTCTTCCTTTATCCCTGCCATCCCAATAAGGCTTTTCCGACCTCCGAAGCTTGGGCATCTCATGATACACATGGCACATCCATTGCCATATTTTCTGCAGTGACTTACCGGTCCTGCTGAACCGGTGCTATCTATAAAAACATCACCTTCATAAATATTGCCTTCGCTGTCTTCTACCGCATTTATTTTCCCGGATATTTGGCTGACACTTACAATTCTGGAATTAAATCTGAGATCTACGTTAAGGCTCAATAAATATTGATAAATAGCGGTCGGCGTTTTAACAATATCATAAACAGCACCGTGACGATGTCCGGGGAAATCTACGTTTTTATGACGCAGACAGCCCTCTATAATGGAGAAAATGTCACCGTCTCCCATAGCCGACATCTCTTTTGCCACAGTCAATCGGCCATTATTATTCATGATTCCGCCAACTAATCCTGTGCCAAGCAGCATGTCAGTTCGCTCCGTAAGAACTACATGAGCCCCTTGCTTTGCCGCCATATATGCTGCGGCACATCCGGCCCAGCCACCACCGACAATAACGATTTTCAATGCCATACCTCCTGAATTCTAAAATAAAAATTGGATACACTAATGTTATTCCCATTTCCCGAAATTTGTTGTATAATAGATTACATCTAAATTAAAATAGTTTATTTGAGGTGGACTTTTTGAAATATTTATTTCAATTTACAATATTAAGCATTATAACTTTCATCGGCGAATTATTAAACATCATTGTTCCCCTGCCAATCCCGGCAAGTATATATGGCTTAGTCATTCTATTTACTGCCCTTTGTACAAACGTCATTAAACTTGAGGACATTGAAGATACCGCAGACTTTTTTCTATCCATTATGCCATTATTATTTATTCCGCCTACAGTTAGTTTAATAACAAAGTGGGATATTCTCAAAAGCTCAATTATTGGATTATTCATCACATGTGTTATATCTACAATATTAGTCATGGGAATAACCGGCCGCATCGCGCAAACATTAATATCTATACGAAGGCGCCGTGACAGGGCGGGAACTGCTCAGACGGAGGATTTGAAGAATGAATAATATGTTGGAAGTTTCTTCATACTTCGGATTAGCAATAACATTAATGATGTATGCTTTCTCCGTAAAGCTCCAGAAGCGTTTTCAATTGGCAATATTTAATCCTATTCTTTTATCAAGTGCTGTTATTATTATCATTTTACTCTTACTGGATATAGAATATGCAACATACGAAATAGGTGCCAGCTTTATTGCCAAGTTACTGACACCGGCCACCATCTGTTATGCCGTTCCTTTGTACCGGCAAATTAAGATACTTAAAGAGAATTACCTGGCGATTATAATCAGCGTCCTTTGCGGCAGTATTTCGTCTATGCTGCTCGTGTTTGGATTTTCCAGGCTTTTCCATTTTGATTCAACCATTTCTCTATCTATACTACCCAAGTCTGTGACCACAGCTATTGCCGTGAGTATTGTAGAAGAAATGGGCGGCATCGTTCCGATTGTTGTTGGTGCAGTTGCCATTACCGGTATATTTGGTTCTGCCGCAGCAGTTTTCATTTGCCGGATATTTGGAATCACAGATTCCGTTGCGAAAGGTATCGCTATAGGAACCTCTTCACATGCCATGGGTACGGCAAAGGCAATTGAACTTGGGGACATCGAAGGCGCTATGAGCGGACTTGCCCTCGTCATTGCCGGACTGATCACTGTCATCCTGGCTCCAATAGCCGCAAACTTCATGTAATGATAAAACTTAGAATATCAAGGAGATTTTCATATGTATAAACGACTCACCCTATTATTTATCTTTATTATCCTTCTGTCCGGATGCAGTAAAGCTGATGAACCCGTCAGTCAGGACAACGTCCAGTCCGGAGAAACGACTGATGAAAGTGACAACACATCATCGACTGATGAAATCAACAGCGCTGCTTCCGGTTCCGCCTATGATGTGTTAGATGAAATACCAATCGCTATTGTGAATCCAGTGAATGGTGAGAGCGCATCTATTGCCCTTAACGACTCCTTTGACAATATTTTAAGCCAGCTTTCAAAGATTGCTATGGATATTACCAGTTATGAATATCAGTCAACTGTTCCAACTCTCCTTAATCAGCTAGAGCAGGCCGTCAATTATCAAAGTACGGAAGAAGCCAATGACAATGCTTCGAATTCCAATTTCTTCATTGACCCTGAAAATTATAGTTTTCAATTTATCGACAACGGCTCCACAAATCGCCTGACATCAGTTATTATTTATAATACGCTGGCCACCACCGATCTTGGTATAAGATGCGGTGACAATGCTGCGAAAATCATCGAGCTATACGGTGATTCAGGATTTGTCTTAGAAGATGAAATGAGTACTAGGTACATATTTGAAGACCACAATAACCTTACATTTGCAGTGGATCCGACAACTGATTTAATTATCAACTGGAGTATGAATGTCTATAGCGAAACCCAACAGGATAAGGAAGCCGGGATATGGCAGGACTTAGCGATGCCTTCAACAGATACCGTCTTGAGCGAGTGACCTATTTTAGTGTTAAAAATTCCAGAGCATCATTAAGCCAGTCCTCTGCGAGGGTACCCTTACCGAGTCCTATGCCATGACCGCCGGATAAAAACAATTTCATCTTGTGTGGAATCTCAAGGTTTTCCATGGCTTTTTCCAAATTTATCGTGTTATTGACATTGACCAGCGAATCGTCTGTACAAGCCCATAAATAGGTCGGTGGATAATCCTTCGTCAGCATTAATTCTACAGACACCTGCTTTCGGCATGTCTCTTCGCTTTCAGGACCTAAATGATTCGATAGACTTCCCTCGTGAGCATCATTGATAAAGCTAGATACCGGATAACAAAGGCACACTTTATCCGGTCTTGCAGATATATGGTCATATCGATGAGTCTCATCAGGAATCTTATCATAGGTTGCGGCCACACTGCCGCAAAGGTGACCACCCGCTGAAAATCCCATAATTGTCAAATCATCCGGATTAATATTCAGCTTCTCATGATTGGCGCGAACAAGTTTTATCCCACGAACCAAATCCATTTGTGGCAGCGGATAGTAATTAGGTGCTACCCGGTAATTCAATACAAAAGCATTATATCCTTTCTTATTTAAAGCTTCAGCCACAGGAATACCTTCATGATGAAAAGCTACTCTTTCATATCCGCCTCCCGGACATATAATGACACAGGGGGCATTCTTTTTATTCTTTATTAAAAAAGGAACTAAGACAACACTTTCCGTTTCAATCCTTGCCTCTTCATTCACCCCTTGCCAGATCGGTATCGTCGTTATCTCTCCGGCTTCTCTGCGAGATATTAAAAGATTGGCACAAGCAAGCAGTCCCTGAGCAGGAAACGGTGTTCCCCATGGGGTTTTCACTAACTTCACCATATGTTTTAATTTTCTTTTTCTTAAAAACTTTCCGATATTAGCATAGTAATCGGGACTAAACAAATAGTTTATTTTCTTGTTCAGCCGCTCATTATCTAAAATTTCTTCCAATGAAGAATTCATTGTATAGTATTCTGACATTAATAAGTCATCTCCTGCTCACCTTTTTATTTAATATTCCTTTTGGTCGTTATTTGACTAGTTTTATTATACCTCTATTTTATTGAATTCTCAATATTTTCATCATATTTTTCTTTGTCTTTCCTATACAATTTCGATATTGTTTCTTTATTGTCTAACAATTAATATAATTGGTTGATATTTTAAGCGAATTATAGTATTATTATCTATATATTTTATGATTGAGCATACAAGGCGGAAAATGATTTTAGTAATGATAATTTGGCAATGGCTGCTAAAAAGCCGTAAAAGCCGAATTATTAACTCAAGTGATTGAAGAAAGGTTTGAGAAACATGGTGCACAAAAGGTTAATAGCGAGAAGTACTGTAATGAGAGAAGAGATAGAGAGCGTTCAGAAAGAATATTCTGTTTTGTCTAACGTGACGATATTTTTTCATAACGAGAATTTTCTTATAACGAAATACAAACCTCTTTCTAATGATGTCCGTATGATTTTGGAATTCAAAGATGGAGGACAATTGCATATAGAGGGTACAAATTGTGGTTATGGGGGGATGGGTCCGGATGCTTCCGTTGTAGTCTTGCGTATGTTTGGGATGAACAGGACTGAAATGGAAAGGTTGATTTTTTATTATGATGCATTACAATTTAAGGTTACTGATGGAAAAGCCGTTTCTGGTTCAGTAAAAATGCCGATGCTTTTTTATCCAGATTTCAGATTTAAAAGTAATGATGACTCCTTTAAAAATATGATTATGACGACAAAGAACGTTTCTGTTGACCTTGTGAATGGAAAAGTCATATTTTATAATCCTCAAAGAAATTGTTGGAACGGTTTTTTGAGTTTGCTTAGTTATGCCGGACGGATAGAGATGGAATATTTTATTGGTGATAACAGTCCGTTGGCAGGAGGTTTTCGTGTGAAAAAGCAAAAACCGGGTCGAAATGTGCCTGATTCTACAGGAACAGAACATGTAAATCTTATTTTGCATGGGGATAAGTTTAGCGTCGTATGTTTAATAGACCGCGAGGATGAGATTCATGTAATTGATTCAGTTTATTTAGCATTGACCGGGAGGCATTTATTTAAAAGTGAGAGGTATGATATATTAGTTACCGGCATGTCGCCTTTTAAGATAGCGGAGAATATTTTCAAGAAGAACAGAAAGAAAAAATATAAAATATATGATAGGGAGGATATTGAGGAATCCGTCAAGAAACAGAATGAAATATTTGATTTTTAGATAACGAAAAAGCCCCAAAACATGCGCCTTTGCATGTCCTGGGACTCTTAAAAAGGGGAGGATAAGTATATCTATTATTGATTTGTAGAACACTTGTAAAATCAAGGCTTTAGAGACATCTTTATTGCTTGGCATCACCTTGGCATCACTTGTTTTTTAATGGTATAAAATGTCGATTTTTTAAACTTTCAGCTGTTTTTCTTTGATAATATATGTTATTATATTTATGCTGTTGACTCTTTCCAGTAGGGAGGAGGTGTACTTTTGCAAACAATAATCGACTTTTTTATTTCGGTCATGACGGGTGTAGTTTTACATTACATACGTAAATGGCTAGACCGGAATGACAAGAAGAACAGCTAGCCAAATGAAATCCCATGGACTCGACCTCCATGGGATTTCTCTTTGTGAACTCTTGCAAATAATCGACTTTTTAAGATGAGCAGGACGCTTCATCTATAATCATTATAGCAAAACTATAGAAAATGTCAAATATTATTTCTACTTGTAATCAATAGCATTTACTACAAGCTGTATAGCCTTGTGCTTTTGCTGATTCTAAAGAAATTTCAATATCGCTTTTACTAAGATATTGACACCCTGCTCTATGATATTTTGAACCAGTCTTGGTAATATGTACTATATCACTGGAATTTGACGAATTATTATCACTTGATATTTCTGCATTTTCAGTGTTTGTTGTAGTTGAAGTGTTTTGTTGTTTTAATTGGGCGTTTTCCGATTCTAATTCTGATACTCTTTGAGATAAATTTTCGTTTTCTTCTATTGAGTCAGCTTGTTGCTGTATTGTAGATTCTAATTCACTGATTTTATTTTGTAGTTCTTCGTTTGAAATATTGAGTGTGCTATTGTCAATTTCTAATAAACTTAACTGATTATCTTTTTCTTCAACTATAGTTGAAAGGCTTTCATTTTCTGCTTCAATATTTGATATTTTAGTTGAAAGGGTATTTATCTGATTATTTAGTGAGGATATAATGCTTCCAGTCGAAAAATTAATAATAAGGGAAAAAGCTAATATAGTAAATACGATGGGCATTAATAAGTTTGAAGATTTAATTTTAAAATAAAAATTCTTTAATTTATCCATGTGGTTTCTCCTAAATCATGAATTAATATCGAGTAAAATATTTTTTTATGCCTTGTTATTAGCGGTTTTTAGAATAAACGAAATTATTCATATTTGACAATTTGCGGTTTATAAAGTGGTGCATACTATTCCCATACAATTTCAGCATTATCGATGTAAACTCTGACACGTCCAATCGCCATTGATTTTTCTTCTCCCTGTTGTCTAACGTTAATATAATAATATGAGCGAGTATCTTCAACAAAACCTAAATCTGTAAAGATATGTGGGTATATTGCGTCATCCGTATCACCTAATTCTTCTTTTAGTATTTGAACTGCGTCTTCATAGGAATTGATGTTGGTAGACTGTTCTTGCCGTGCAATTTCCTCTTCAAGTTCTTTTTGAAGTTGGGCGATTTGGCGTTCATTTTCTTGTTCATATTTTTCTCGTGCTGCGGCAAAATCAAAATTTTCTGTTCCTACTTCTAAAGTTTGGGTTTCAGTGTCATCAGGTAAATACATGGTAATATTTCCAGTGAGTGCCGGTTCTGAGTTTTCAGTAACTTCATCAAAGCGTCCTTCTAATGAAAAGTAGAAGCCTTGATTATATTTTTCTTGAAGAATTTTGCGATATTCATTTGAGATTACAGTTTCCATTGCCTCGTATGTTTCGGCGTTAGCATCATCCGGCATGAGTTCACCTAATTCATAAACTTTTGTGTAAAAGGTTCTTTCAGGTTCATACTCATATTCTAATAATTCTTCTTCTGTTTTTTCTTTGCTTTCTGTCTCTTTGGTATCTGTGTCATTGTTTGCTAGAGATTCAATTGTGTCTTTGGAATCATTGCCGGAGGTTGCAGAAGAGCAGGCAGTTAATAGGAGGAACAGAAAAATTACAGGTAATATACTTACAAATTTGCTTTTTGATTTCGTCATGGCATACTCCTTTGGTTTATTAGATACATATATGATAAGTTGATTCATCTATAATTATTATAACAAAGCTACGGAAAGTGTCAAATACTATTTCCGAGTATATGACTGTCCTTGTTAAGTATTCTATCGCTATTATTTTGTTTCTTCAATAATTTTTTATCTTTCCTATACGATTTTGATATTGTTTTTATATTAACAGATAATTAATTTAATTGGTTGCAATTTCAAGAAAATTGTGGTATTATTTACTTATTATAATCAGATTTGGAAAAATAAATAAGGACTTTTTCCTCAAAGGGATAAAAGGACATGGCTATGTAGAAACGAGAATAAGCACTATTGGTGAATCTTATACGTCGCTTGTGCCGAAAGGTTATGGTTTTTTGAAAGAAATAAAGGAAGCATGGCAGAATAATGAGCAAAAAAGCTATAGTAATGATTAAAAAAGTAGGTTAGTTCGATTATATGTACTCGAACAAGGAATGCTGTGTATTTTTGGCGTTGCGCCCTAAGTACATGAGTTATGAATGGGAGGAGATTAATTATATGATTCAGCTTATGAGAACTCAAGACTATATTGGTGAAAGATTACGTGAATATTGTCCTAATTATGATTGTCGCATTTATTTAGACCTTTATGAAAAATATAAACGTCTTGTGGATGATTATTTTTTAATGAGAGATGACAGTACTGTGTTGGATGATACGTTAAATGAGATTGAAATAGATATTTTTAATGTAAAGAGAGAGCTTGATGATATGTATTTTTATAATGATGCAATTAAATGTTATAAGCGCGAACATCAGGTTGTTTAGCGGTTTTTTGATAAGTTTTTAGAATTGAGGAGGATGGTATTAACCTGTCAAGAGTCAAATAACGAATATACTATACAATTCCAATACAGTTGTGTGAATTTTTAGATAAATTCCAAAAATTGGTTGAATTAAACAGGAATATGTTATATTATTTAAGTGTAAGTCTTACTAATACTTGATGATGTGCACATCACTTTTCCGGTTTGGAGGTGAGCACATGAAAAATGAGTATTTGTATGAGATGGTACGAATTGTTGACCTTGAATCAAAAAAGCGCAATATTGATAAAGAGGAATTAATTAAACAATTGATTCTTTACATTAAAGAGTACCTTGCTCATTTAGAAGAATCTACTTAATTTTTCTTATTTGATTGCAATCAATAACGCTTCCCTTATGTTCATTTTTAGGGGAAGCGTTTTTTCGTATTAATATTTTAATATTTACTCTTTTATATCAAAAAATACTTTGCTTATATTAAGAAATTTTTTTAATTCTTCGTTTGTAGGTTCTCTACCTAACATGTTTCTTATTGCTATTAACAATGCGTCCTCTGTGCTTAATTTAGAGGAAACATTGTTCGTTTCAATTGGAGACGAATTGTTTGTGTTTCCTAGTAAATAGTTAGGGTTACAATCAAAAATTTGTGCCAATTTATTTATAGTTGCTATATCAGGCTCTGCAACTCCTTGTTCCCATTTTCCAATGGCTTGTTGAGTTAAGCCTAACTTTTTTGCTAATTCGGACTGTGTTAGTTTACATTTGGTACGTTCTTTTTTTAATCTTTCAGGAAACATTATTTCACCTCTTTGCTTATTATATCACTACTTTTGGTTGTTTGAAATAAATACAACTTTTTTTCTTATTTTTATTGACAAACAACTTATGGTTGTGTATACTATAAGAAAGAAAACAACTTGAAGTTGTTACAAGGGAAAGGAGTGATTTCAAATGAGACATTGGCTGATAAAAATGCGAGATGGCAAAAGTCAAAAAAAAATAGCTAATTTATGCAATATTACACAGCAAGCATATAGTGCCATTGAAAATGGTTATCGAAATCCATCTGTAGAAATAGCAAAGAAAATTGCAGAGATTTTAGAGTTTGATTGGAGATTGTTTTATTCAGATAATGAATAAGTTTGGAGGATGTAGAAATTGAATCTAATCAAAAGTCAAAACAAAAATTCGAAACGTCCTTTGACAGTAAGGGCGTCTGTCGGAAATGAGCGACCGGCACCGATGAGATAGCTTTTGAAAATTAAAAGAGTGCAGTTTAATGACTACCAATCAAGAACAACTGCACTCTCCCACCGAATACTATTAAAAATAGATTCTATCTAATGATAGCTGAAATTGTATCTGTTTTCAAGTGTATTCGCACGAATTTTCAAAAAAGTCTAATTAAATAAAGGGTTGCAACACCTTGAACGGGCAACGCTAAACTAATGTTAGAAGCGTTAAGGCGTGAAGCGAATAAGCATATTATTGTAGTCTTATAGGAAGGTGTTTGATTCTTATAGAGATGAGAAGCGGATAGTAGACACGTTAAGTAAGCTAACAGTTACGGTTAATCTTAAAGCCGAATTTTAAAGAAAAAGTATATTTAAAGAAAAATCGAAACGCTATATATATATGGTGTCTGCCGGAAATGAGCTACCGGTACCGATGAGATAGCTTTTTATTAATTACGGATTGGAGGGAATGAAAATGAAACGAAAGTTTTATGTTGTTACAAAATTTTACGACAATGGAACTACAGAGGGTGAAATAATTACAAGGAAGGAGGCTGTTGAATTAGGGTATAAAGACGGTACTGACCACTATTTCAAAGAGACCGTAAATCATGATTTGTATTTAGATGTAGTCAGTACGAAAAACGATGCAAAACAAATATTAGAAGATTTAAAATATTGTTAAGCAGTTAATTAGAAAGGATAATACGGATGGAAAGATGACTAAACAAAGAATTAAAGTAACTCAGGAAACTCTTGACTATATAAGGGCGAAGGAACAGCTATTATATGATTTAGTAGAGCATGACATAAACTTTTTCGGTAACTGTCATGAAACTACAGAAGATACAAGAACAAGGTGGGCAACAATTTATGACTTATTACATGATTTAGAGCAGGAAGAAATTATTTAATAATCGAAGTAACTAGTTGAACAGTCTATGTGGAGAAAAGAGGAAAATTATGATTATGAATGCCTGTGTAAAAAACAGCTCTTTAATTGATGAGAATATCTGTAAAAACTGTAAAGATAAAAATTGCCGTCATGCGGGGGAGCTGACAACAAGGGAACGATTGGATATGTACACTTATGGAGATTCCGAAGCTCCGAAAAGTTATATTGAAGTACCGGTTTACAGTGAGGAGTTAAACGAGGAAGGAAGCTATGATGTTATTGCATATCGTAAAGAGTACATTAATTAACTTATTACATGTCCGTATCGGGCACACAGGAAGAAGAGAGGTCAATATGAAATTTTATTGTGTAGTACAGGAATATCATAATAATGGCAAAGTTTACGCATGGATTACGAATCATATGAGTGTTAATGGTGATTTTCCTGAAAATAAGATAAAAGAATATGGGTACAAAGATGTTTATTGTGATTATTTTACAGATAAAAAAGAAGCTATTGAATTTTGTGATTTTGTGACGAAGCGTTAAAGTCCGTTTTATTGGCATATGTGGAGGGTAGAGGTCATTATGATAAATAGAATAAATTACTTGTCAGTAGCAGGCTTGATAGCCTGTTGCTTGGCGTTGACGGCACATAGAACAACGGTACTTTTATACATCATGTTAGGGATATTTATTATCTGGATGTTAACAACAGTTTATATATTTACGATTTTGCATGGGAAATTCTAAACATTGATTAATTGTCCTTGGCGGTATCCAAAGAGAAAGGATTTGAAGGGGTGGAACGAAAGGTAAAGGTAAGATATAAAATTGTTACAAGCAATTATTATAAGCCCGTTTTGTATAAAACAAAGACGTTTAAGTTAAGGTTACCAACGGATAAATTGGGATTTATTTTGCATGATACATTGACAGACATCTTATTTGAGTTGTTAAAAAAAATTGTTTTTAGTGAGATGCAAACTGTTAAATATTTTGACATAATATGGTGGCAGGTGGTTGATGAAAGGATAAAGGGGTGAAGTTATGACAGAGCAACAAATGCAAGAAATCAAAAAGGTTATTGAACATAAATTAAGACTTATTGATATAGCAAATTTAAATGAATCAGATGGTCATAAATTTCATGTGCAATTAAATGCATTTAAAGAAATATTGTATATTTGGGGATATCAGTTAGATTTAGATGTAAACGTGTATTATGACATTGACCTTAAACCATCAACATATAAATTAATAAATTTGGAGGTGTAATAATGAAAAAGAAAGAAGCATTTTTGTTAATAGCTGAACATTTAACAGGTACGCCAATGAAAGAAATAAAAGTAATAGAATTTAAACAAGATGAGCACGGGTTGTTTGAGGGAACAATCGAAATCGACGGAAATACAGAACACATACATGAATATATTTAACGAAAACGAGGTGGGAAAAATGAATAAGATAGAAATTTATAAAGAATTGGTACGGTATGGGAGCATTATGCGGGACTCAGAAACAAAGAGTGAAGAAGGCTATCACAGGACTACTGTATATAGTTATCAAGGCATGGAATTCACTGTTATAATGTTAAATGGAAAAGTTGTTACCGTTGATAATACAACGATATTTTAAATATGGTAATCAAACTGATACGAATTAATTAGGATGCTACTGACAATAAAGGTTGGTAGTTTTTTTATATGAATAATGGAGGTCAATGATTTGAAGAAAAAAAAGATATGGAAGAATCTGTATAATATTTTTATGTATTTTGAAAATTATCTAGGTGGCTATATACGGGGATTTTTGATATGTATGTTTGTCTCGACAATTTTTAATTCTGTTTGTAATGATTTAGGAGCATCGTTGGATTTTTCTAAAGATGGAATTTTATTATTTTTAACATCCGTTCGGAATTTATCAGTGTCTGTTGCCATTTTTCTGTTTTCATGGCAGATGGCTAGTCTTGTATGGTGGGATACCGATTGCCGACAGTTATCTTATATATCTAGATTTTTTAGGATTGTGTTGAAATATTTAGGATTTTTCGTAAGTTTAGAAAGTTTTATTCGTTTGTTTAGCGAGAATTTTAGGGGTATATATGGTCGTAGTGATTTATCAGTGTTCCTTAGTAGTGAGTTTGAAAAGGATATAGTTGTTTTAGGCGTGATAATTGTTTTATTACCAGTACTCAAAAAGGTGTGTAAACGGAACGAAGGGGTAAAGGTGAAAATATGAAATCGAAACATGTAATTCCTAAGGTCTTGAAAATATTCAGTCATTTGAATCTCGTCGGAAGTCGTGCTAAAAGTGTTGGAGATGTATACACAGGACTTTCTCCACCGGATAGGTTTAGATGTTAAAAATTAAATATTAATAATTGAATGAGGGGAAGTGAAAGCTTCCCATTTTTAAGGTGGTAAGCTGTTTAAAGGGGAAAAGAGAAAGTCAATTGACTTTCTCTTTTCAGGTGCTTTTAATTTTCGCCTATCCTGTAGATACAGGCACAGACGATAATGAAGAGTACTAAATCTCTCATTAAGGCACCTCCTTTCCAGACATGAGTGTTTTTTATATCCATGCGTTTATTGAGTTTGCTCATGGTAAAACTGGGAAGTTTTCACTTCCCCTCATTTAGGAAAAGGTATTTATAGTATACAAGAAATATCGAAGTGTGACAAGTCGTTAAATCCATTAAAAGAGAGAAGAGGTAAAAAGATGAATTTAAAACATGTGATTCCAGATGCAGAGAAAACGTTCGGTAACTTAGAGTTTGCCGGAGTTGGAGAAGTGACGAGACAGCGTATGAATAACAGGCAGGTGATTGTAAGCCGTACTTATGATTTGTTTTCTGACGTGCAGCGTGCGGATAATATTAGTGTTGTTCTGCCTGCAAAAGCAGGTGAGAAGTCTTTTAGTTTTGAGGATAAGGTGAAACTTGTCAATCCCCGCATTACGGCGGAACCCAAAAAAGCGGGTGATGTCGGATACACAAATTATGTTATGTATGCGGATGACCTTGTAAAAGCGTAGAAAGGAAAGGAGAATATTATGAGATTAGGTGAGGGAATTGTTGTTGATAAGGAAAAGACATTCGGCAGGTTGCGTTTTTCAGCTTTAAGACGTGAACAAAAAGGAACGAATGAGGACGGTACGGTATCTGATGCCATTATTAAGCGTACTTATGATTTGAAATCCAATGTACAAGGACAGATGATTCAGGTAAGTGTTTCTGGTGAAATTCCGTTACGGGAATTTGAATATAATGCGGAAGTTGATATTGTTAATCCGGTGGTTGATACCGTGACCAGTTCTGCTTTTCGCCCAGAGGTGACATGGTTTATCAATGTTGATGATATTGTTTTAAAGAATAAGGCTTCTGTAAATCAATCGCCTGCTAAGAATCAGAATAATAAAGAGGGTTAATTATGGCAAAAGTTGATAAGCAGACTTTGATAAAACGTTCTGCTTACACGATGCGGACAGGGAGTTATCCGGCAAAAGAGAGAGAAAAAGTCTATTTGTTGAAGCATAAACTTGTGGGTGTGGAGTGTTTATCCTGCACCCACTTTTATGGCAATATTGCCTTGGTATCCCTAAAGGATTGTGCTTAAATTTTGATAGGGAGGATAAGTAATGATGTTTACGGTTGATTTAGGTTGTTTATTTTTTCTAATGATTTCTACTTTTATCTATCAAGCATATTGTTGAGAGGGGATGAGTTAATGACGGGTCATATTTTTTATGATGGGTTTGATGAATTTTTAAAAGATTATGAAGATGCTGTTCTGCCTGAATATCTGCTAAATGAGGATACACTTAAGCAGGATTTTGCCGAAAAAATCAGGGAAGATTCTATTACTGGTATAAATGAATATCTTGAACCTTGTAAGACGATAGACCATGTAGGACGAAAGTTTTATTTTGCAGTTATCAGAGGTAATTGGGAATATCCTGATACTATTATTTTATATGAGTATGCTGCTTATACAGGAAGGTAGGGCAAATTTGATAATAATTGAGGAAATAAGAAATAAACGTATTAGTTAGATAAGTAAATGAAAAAACGTGGAAAACTATGTCTTTTTTATTATTGTATGAAAATATTTAGATGTATAGGAGGGATTTTGTGACGTTTTACCGTGGTAGAAAAATTAGGGCATCAGATAAATATTTGGTGTACCGCTTTACGTGTCTGTGTTTATTGCCTGTCTTTTTATTGGTACTGCTACTCTTCTACCTAAAAAGATTATTGAAAATGGATTGGCAACAAATAAAGATATTTCAATCAGGAGAGAATTTTTTATCAAACATCAATGTTATGTATTTAGCAGGCAGTATTTTTACTGCTTTTTTTATTTGCTTCCTGCTGTTCTTCCTGTATCGGCGTTTTTGTAAAAATCATTTAAGACAGCTACGGCATAGGCAAAAGTTGGCTCGCATGTTGCTCGAAAATAAATGGTACGAATCAGAAAATGTGCAAACGGATGGTTTTTTTAAAGATTTGCCAAAGAAAAACAAGGAAAGAATCACATATTTCCCTAGGGTTTATTATCATGTGAAGAAAGGACTGATATATATTAATGTGGAAATCACGTTAGGACGTTATCAGGAGCAACTGACTCGCTTGGAGAAGAAACTGGAATCCGGTTTGTATTGCGAATTAGTGGATAAGGAATTAAAGGGTGATTATATGGAGTATACACTTCTCTATGATATGATAGCGAACCGTATCTCAATTGATGAAGTCATAGCGGAAGATGGCTGTTTAAGGTTGATGAAAAATGTTTGTTGGGAATATGACAAACTGCCGCACATGTTGGTTTCAGGAGGAGTTGGTTCTGGAAAGACATATTTTTTACTGACACTCATTAAAGCGTTGATTGGAATAAATGCCGTGCTTTATGTCCTTGACCCGAAAAAGGCAGACCTTGCGGATTTGGAAACGGTCATCCCGAATGTCTATTATCGAAAAGATGATATGATAGACTGCATCAATGCCTTTTATGATGAAATGATGTTGAGGAATGAGGAAATGAAGCTAATGTCCGGATATAAAACGGGTGAGAATTATGCTTATCTGGGATTGCCTGCTAATTTCCTGATTTTTGATGAATACACGTCGTTTATGGAAATGATCGGTCGTGAGAATGTAGAAGTCATGAATAAGCTGAAACAGATTGTTATGCTCGGCAGACAAAGCGGTTTTTTTGTGGTACTTGCCTGCCAGAGACCGGATGTAAAATATTTAGTTGATGGTATGCGTGACCAGTTTAATTTCAGGGTAGCTCTTGGGCGGATGTCTGATACTGGTTATGGCATGATGTTTGGTGAAACAAATAAAGACTTTTTCTTAAAGCAAATCAAGGGGCGTGGTTATGTTGATACGGGCATAAGTACTATCAGTGAATTTTATACACCGCTTGTACCGAAAGGTTATGATTTTTTGAAGGAGATAGAGGAGGTGTGGCAGGGTAATGAGCAAAAAGGCTATAGCAATGATTCAGAGTCTGAATGATATGGATGAAGTTGAAATTATCTCTGAAAATGGCTGTAATCATGTCATAGCGGAGTATCAGGGGCAAAGATGCACGGCGGTTTTTAACGAGTTTTCTGGTTTGTATTATGTCGATGATGGTTATTAGTTGTTGGGGGTGATTTATTAGTGCGGATAAAATTTCTTAATTATGATGTTTTTGTTATGGATTATCATTGGAATACATTGCCTATGTATCGTTATGATAAAGGTTATGATGATTTTTTGAGTGAATTTTATGGAAGTAAAAAAGAATCAGGGCGGTTAGTTTTTAATGTGCAGGAAGAGGCGGGTACTGATGGTTTGCCACATAGTTATCTTTTTAATCCTGAATATGATGATGTATTGGATATATTACATTTTCATTATGTAGGGTTTTATTAAGTAAAGGTTGACATGAGTTTCGTAGCAATAGTCGGCATTGTAGAGCTTGTGGGTAACTGCTTCGTTTATGGAGTTGTGGGTAAGGTGTGGTCAGACTGTTGGCAGGGTGTGGGTAATTTAAAAAATTATCCATGCCCTGTCAATGGTCTGTCCACGGCTTATCCATGACGGAATGGCAGTTATCCATAAATCCACGATGCTTGTTTTTAGTGAGAAACTGAATGATGAAGTTTACTAAATATCTGATACGCTGAAATGCAAGACACGGCAGGGCGCCGGACAGCGTGAAAGGTGCCCTGCCGTTGGCGTGGCGATAGCCACGCCAACGTATAGCCCTCCTGTATCTAACAGGGGGGTAAGAAATAAGAAATAATGATGCTTGAAAAACTTTGAATCTCTGATAAATAGGGCGGTTCAAAGTTTTTGTTTGTTTTTTTGGATTAGAAATAGACTGTTTTTCAGGTCTAATTGTAGGAGGTGTCTGTTTGGATAAAGAAAAAGCATGGCATGAAGCATTGAGGGAACGGCGATTGATATATGGTGTCCGTCAAAGGGATTTGGCAGAGATGGTCGGCATTACAAATGATTACTACAGCAGGATTGAATTAGGAAAACGTATTCCGTCACAAGACTTACAGAATACGATTGAGTTTGAACTTGAGAAATTCAATCCGGAAGTTATTGAGATATTGTTTGACTATATGCGTGTACGCTTCCCGACGCAAGATGCACGACATGTCGTTGAATCTATTCTGGGTATTAAAATGAAGCGCATGATTCATGAGGATTATGCGTTTTATGGTTATAACGAACAGTTTTATTTTGGTGATATTGTCGTGATGCTTGCCGTTGATGAAAAGAAAGGAACACTCATTGAGCTAAAGGGAAAAGGGTGCAGGCAGTTTGAACACATTTTACAGGCGCAATGTCGTGACTGGTATACGTTTCTGAATGATTGTCAAAAAGAAAATGCAGTCTTTAAACGGATTGATATTGCGGTTAACGATAAAGTCGGCATTTTATCAATCCCTGAACTGACAAGGAAATGTCAACAGGAAGAATGTATTACTATTTTTCATACATTTGAGGGTCATCAATCCGGTGAGTTTTTGAGGGGTGAAAAATTCGGCATGGGGAATACGCTTTATATCGGTTCTAAGAAAAGTGAGGTTTACTTCTGTGTATATGAAAAGGACTATGAACAGTATAAGAAAAACGGTATTGAAATTGAAGATGCCACGGTGAAAAATCGTTTTGAAATCCGTTTGAAAAGTGACCGTGCGCAACATGCCGTTTGGGATTTGCTTGAATTTCGAGACGTGGAAAAAACAGTTTTTGAGATTATTAACCGTTATGTCCGCTTTGTAGATAAAGCAGAAGGTGTAGACCGTTCGGAGTGGGATACAAATAAGCAATGGCTGTGGTTCATTGGTGACGGACGTGGTGAACTGCGGTTGACCACGAAACCGGAACCTTATTCTTTTGAGAGGTCAATGTACTGGTTACGTCATCAGGTTGCTCCGACTTTAAAGATGGCACTTGTTTTAGATAGTATCCGTGAAACTGATTTAGTCAATGACATGATTAGAAACACGCAATTAAAAGGCAGACATGAAAAGATTTTGGAACAACAGTCATTGCCTGTAGAAGAAGTTATTATTTGATGAAAGGAAGAGGTTATTATGAATTTTGGTGTTAATTTATATAATTGGCTTTTAACCAATGCACAATCCCTTGTTTTAGTTGCGATTGTGTTTTTCGGTGTAATTTTAGGTTTTAAACGTGAATTTTCGAAATTGCTAGGATTTTTAGTTGTTGCTGCAATTGCAGTTGGTCTGGTATATAATACAGGCGGTGTAAAAGATTTGTTATTGGATTTGTTTAACAAGATTATAGGTGCAGTTGCTTAATAGTCGGAAAGCATTGGTAACAATGCTGTTGCTGAATATATGCAGGAAATCCTTGATTGGTTTAGAGGGTTATTTGTGATGAATTTATGTTAGGGCAGAGAAATGCTTTTTTATCTGCCCTATTTTAATGGAAGGAGAATTTAGAGTGAAAAAGATAAGAAGTTATACCAGTATCTGGTCAGTGGAAAAAATACTTTATGCGATTAGTAATGTGTCTTTGCTGTTTCCAATGACATACATGCAGATAGTATATTTTGTTATTTCGCTTATGATTGTGATAGTGTTTAAAAATGTCCCGCCATTTTCTTTAATAGATGGTGCATTTTTAAAATATTTAGGAATACCTGTAGCAGTGACATGGTTTATGAGCCAGAAAACGTTTGATGGTAAGCGACCTTATAATTTTGTCAAGTCTGTGGCTTTATATTTTTGCCGTCCAAAATTGAAGTATGCCGGAAAGGTTATCAGACTACGAAAAAAGCGGGTTAATGAATCAATTACGGTAGTTAGGAGTGAAAAATATGGCATATCCGATTAAATACATTGAAAATAATCTGGTCTTTAACCATGATGGGGAATGTTTTGCCTATTATGAATTAGTCCCCTACAATTATTCTTTTTTAAGTCCTGATGAAAAATTGCAGGTACAGGAAAACTTTCAGCAGTTGGTCGCGCAAAATCGAAACGGAAAAATTCATGCCCTACAATTGAGCACGGAAACGAGTATCCGAAGGATACAGGAACGGTCAAAAAAAGAGGTTGTCGGTAAATTAAAGGAAATTGCGTATGAAACTATAGATGCGCAAACAGAAGCCCTTGTCTCAATTGTAGGGGAAAATCAGATAGATTACCGCTACTATCTCGGTTTTAAATTATTGATAACAGAACAGGAAGTTACTGTTAAAAATATTGGGAATGAACTTGTGATTGTCTTGCAGGATTTTCTAAATAGTGTTAATCATCATTTAATGGGTGATTTTGTTAGTATGAGTAACGCAGAGATTGAGCGGTTTGCAATGGCTGAACAATTTTTGGAAAGTAAAATATCAAGACGTTTTAAGATACGGAAGTGTACAAAAGATGATTTTGGCTATATATTGGAGCACCTGCACGGTCATACAGGTATTCCTTTTGAAGAATATGAATATCACATACCGCTTGATAAATTTAAAGATGAAACGTTGGTTAAGCGTTATGATTTGATAAAACCTACCCGTTGTCTGATGGAAGAAAAGCAAAGGTATCTTAAAATCCAGAATGAAAACGTAACAACTTATGTCACTTATTTTACAATTAATTCTATTGTTGGAGAAATGGAATTTCCATCAAGTGAGATTTTTTATTATCAGCAGCAACAGTTTGATTTTCCGATAGATACAAGTATGAATGTGGAAATCCTGCCGAACCGGAAAGCACTGACCACGGTTCGCAATAAGAAAAAAGAGTTAAAAGATGCAGATGACCATGCTTACAATAGTGACAATGAAACCGGAAAGAATGTTATTGATGCTTTAGATTCGGTAGATGAATTGGAAAATTTCCTAGATAAAAGTAAAGAGTCCATGTATAAATTAAGTTATATTATCCGTGTTTCTGCGCCTACTTTGGAAGAGCTTAGACAACGCTGTGATAAGATAAATGATTTTTATGATGATATGAGTATTAAGTTAGTGCGTCCTTTTGGTGATATGCTTGGTCTGCATGGTGAGTTTATTCCTGCAAGCAAACGATATATGAATGATTATATCCAGTATGTCACCAGTGACTTTCTCTCTTCGCTTGGATTTGGTGCAGCGCAGATGTTAGGCGAAACAGAGGGTATCTATATCGGGTACAATGTTTATACAGGGCGTAATGTCTATTTGAAACCGTGGCTTGCGGCGCAGGGTGTCAAGGGTTCTGTTACCAATGCTTTGGCGATGGCTTTTATCGGCTCTCAAGGTTTTGGGAAATCTCTTACCGATAATCTGGTGTCGTTTTTGACTGTGCTTTTTGGTGGGAAGGCTGTTATCGTTGACCCTAAGGCAGAACGTGGGAAATGGAAGGAAACACTTCCGGAAATAGCTCATGAGATTAACATTGTTAATTTGACCAGTGATGAACAAAATAAAGGATTGCTTGACCCTTATGTGATTATGCAAAATAATAAAGATGCAGAAAGTCTGGCAATTGATATCCTGACATTTTTAACCGGCATTTCTTCTCGTGACAGTGAGAAGTTCCCTGTTCTTAGGAAAGCTATCCGTGCCGTGACAAATAGTTCGGAGCGTGGGCTGATAAAGGTTATTGAAGAATTACAGGCAGAGAATACAGAGGTTAGCAACAAAATTGCTAATCATATCGAAAGTTTTACAGATTATGATTTTGCGCATTTGCTGTTTAGTGATGGTAGTGTTGAGCAGTCGATTAGTCTGGATAAATCATTAAACATTATTCAGGTGGCTGATTTAGTATTGCCGGAAAAAGAAACAAAGCTCGTTGAATATACGACGATGGAATTACTGAGTGTTGCCATGTTGATTGTTATTAGTACTTTCACCTTGGATTTTATCCATTCTGATAATTCTGTCTTTAAGATTGTAAATCTTGATGAAGCCTGGTCTTTCTTACAGGTGGCACAGGGAAAAACACTTTCGATGAAATTGACACGTGCCGGACGTTCCATGAATGCCGGTGTTTATTTTGTTACGCAGAACGCCAGTGATTTATCGGATGAAAAAATGAGGAATAATATTGGATTAAAATTTGCCTTTTGCTCTACGGATATTAATGAGATTAAAAATGCTTTAGAATTTTTTGGTTTGGATAAAGAGGATGAATCAAACCAGAAACGTATACGGGAATTAGGTATTGGGGAATGTCTGATGCAGGATTTATACGGTCGTGTCGGTGTTATTAAGATTCACCCTGTCTTTCAATATCTGGAAGATGCATTTGATACCCGCCCGTTCAGAAAGGACAGAGAGGAGGCACCTGTGTGAAACGAAAAAAATCAAAGAAATGGATATGCATCCTTGCAATTGTCATTGCAGGGATTTTTTTATCCCTGTTTCTGCCTAATACGGTAGCTCAGGCAGGCGAACTTATCGAGGATACGATTGATGACAGCAATGAGTATTCCAAGTATCCGGATAGATATTATCAGCTTGATTTTAATACAGATGATTGTGATTGGTTAGAAAAAATTGGAGTAAGCCTTGATACAGGTATCTTTTACATTACAGATGGATTCTGGTGGTTATCACGAACCCTGTCTAATGCAACAGGTTACATTGTTCAGGAAGCCTATTCCCTTGACTTTATCTCGGAAATGTCTTATCAGATAGGGAAAAATATCCAGACGCTTGCCGGTGTCACAAGACACGGTTTTTCTGATGAGGGATTTTATGTCGGGTTACTGCCATTGCTTATTTTAGTGCTTGGCGTCTATGTTACTTACACCGGTCTGATTAAAAGAGAGACAACAAGAGCGTTTAATGCCGTTATTAATTTTGTCGTGATATTTATATTGTCTACCTGTTTTATTGCTTATGCATCTAACTTTATCTTAAAAATTAATGATTTTTCCACCGACATGAGTACTTCTGCCCTGTCTCTTGGTACAAAGATTCTGACGAACTCTAATACAGAAGATAAGGATAGTGTGGATTTAATCAGAGACTGTTTATTTGAAATACAGGTCAAACAGCCGTGGCTGCTTTTACAGTTTGGCAATTCGAGTATTGAGGAAATTGGGGAGGAACGTGTTAATCAAATATTAGAGGTTGACCCTGATGATGTTGAAAAAAATCTGACTCCAACAGGAATTTGTAAAGTGGAAGAGAATGAAGCTAGAAAGGAGGCAGTTAAAAATGAAATTGATGAAAATAGTAACGTGTATTTAACGCCTGCCAAAACGAGTACCCGACTGGGCATGGTGATTCTTTTCTTTATATGCAACTTGGTTATTTCCGTTTCTGTCATTTCACTGGCAGGGTTGATGTTATTTTCCCAAATGCTATTTATCTTTTATGCTACAATGCTTCCTTTTAGCTTTATCATATCCATGTTTCCAACTTATAATGGCTTGGCTAAAAAAGCTGTTGAAAGTGTTTTTAATGTGCTAATGCTCCGTACCGGTTATACCATTATTATTACTGTTGCCTTTAGTATTTCAAGTATGCTGTATGCGCTTTCTTCTGATAGACCGTTTATATTTATAATCTTTTTGCAGATATTGACGTTTGTAGGCATTTTATTTAATCATCAAAAAATGTTAGGCATGATGTTGTTGCAAGGCAGTGATAACCAAGGATTATCAAAACAGTTTAATAATAGAGTCAGGCATGTTGCAGGACGTGTCACAAGACCTGTGTCTCGGTATACGAGGCGAAAAGCCAGAGAGTTTGGCGGTAAGATAAAATTTGTAAAAGAAAGACCAACGGTTGAACGTCCCCGTAAAGATTATGCGCCTGAGTCGCATTCCGGTGAAAAAAGTAAAGAACGACCCAATGTGCAGAAGCAGCCTTCTGCTAATAAGGAGACTGTTAAAAACAGGGAAAATAGCAACACTGCATCTTCTACTGGTGCATCAGGCAAAGGAAATCAGCCATCTGGCGGTATAGATACGAATAAATCAACGCATCATGACAGACCGAATCAAAGCGGTTCTTCGTCCGGTACAAAAAAACCGGATTCAGAAAACAGGAAGCCTGTTTCTGACAGGAAGAACAGCAGTGCTCATGAGCGTCCTGTTGTCGAAAAGGTTAAGTCTGGTCATCAGGGTGAAAAAAATGCTTCTTCCGGACCATCCGGAGGGGAAGTAAAACATCAAAGAGCCAATGTTGATAATAGATATCCGATGCCACCGAAAGAAAATCGTGTCACTAATATTAATGGGGTTCCTTATACTGATGAGCAGATAAAAAATAACGAACATGAACGTACCGGTCAGAAGCGTAAAACATCAAGAAGAAATGTTATCAAGCCGGAAAGGAAAGGGAACGACTAATGAAGTTAAAATATATCTTTTTATTGCCGACTGTTTTCATTTTATTGTTCAGTCTGCCTCTCTTTGTGGCTATTTTAGGCTCGGATAATGAGGTAGAAAATAAATCGTCAGTCGATTATGAGCAGGCAGGTGCTAATCTGTCTGCCGAGGTTCTGACGCATCTTTCGACCGTGGAGAAATATTGTGAGGAATATGGCATATCCGATTATATTGCCTATATCCTTGCTATTATGGAGGTTGAAAGTGGCGGTAAGGTGATTGATGTCATGCAGTCATCTGAGTCTTTGGGTATGGCACCTAATTTCCTGAATACTGATGCATCTATTAAGCAGGGTTGTGCCTATTTTGCATCTTTGTTGGAAACTGCTACACAACAAGGATGTGATATAGATACCGTCATACAGGCTTATAATTATGGCGGTAGTTTTATTTCGTATGTATCACGCAATGGAAAGCAATACACTTTTGAACTAGCAGAAAGCTTTTCGCAATCAAGGTCGGGCGGAGTAAAGGTCACTTATCCGAATCCTATTGCTATTGCTAAAAACGGTGGTTGGAAATATCGGTATGGCAACATGTTTTATGTGTCACTAGTCTCCTATCATTTAAGTTTTACGTCAATGTCCTTTGATGATGCGACGGTGCAGACTATTATGAATGAAGCCTTGAAATATGAGGGTTGGACGTATGTGTTTGGTGGCAGTTCACCGAGTACATCTTTTGATTGCAGTGGACTGACGCAATGGTGCTTTAATCAGGCAGGCATTACCTTGCCACGGACAGCACAAATGCAATATGACGCTATGCAGCACATATCCATATCGGAAGCGAAAGCGGGCGATTTAGTATTTTTTCAAGGTACGTATAGTGCCGGAACTTATATTACTCATGTCGGCATCTACGTTGATGATATGCAGATGTATCACGCAGGTAATCCAATCGGCTATACGGATTTAACAACGACTTACTGGCAACAGCACATTGTCTGTGCAGGAAGAATCATTGAAAAATAAAGAAAGGGATTGAATATGATGAATTTAAAAAAATGGATAAGTTCTAAATCAGAAGAAAATAAGAGATTTTCAAAACCGAAAAAGGTAAGAACATTAAGAGTCGGTACACGAAAGAAATCAACGATTCTTTTGTGGGTACTGCTTATCTTTAGTATTGCTTTTGGCATCTATAAAAATTTCACAGCGATTGATACCTATACTGTACAGGAAAAAGAGGTTATTGAAAAAAGAGTTGTAGATACAAATAAAATTGAAAACTTTGTAAAGAATTTCGCTAGTGCCTATTATGCATGGGAAAATACACAGGAGTCTATTGATGAACGAACAGAAAAGCTTAAATCTTATATGACAGAAGAATTACAGACTTTGAATACGGATAGTGTGCGTACGGATATCCCTAACAGTTCTGCCGTAAAATCTTTTTCTATTTGGGATATCGAACAGGTTGATGATAACAAGTTTAAAGTATTATTTTCCGTAAATCAATTGATTACAGAAGTAACGGTAAAAACAGTACAGGAAACCGTGACGGAATATATCTTAGATGAAGCGACCAATACAGAGGTACCTGTAGAAACAAAGGTTAATAAGGAGAAAAAGGATACGAAAGAGAGTACGGTGCAGTCTGCCTATATCGTGATTGTTTATGTAGATGACAATGGAAACTTAATCATTACGAATAATCCAACGGTTAGCCAATTGCCTGAAAAATCTGACTATAAACCCGCTATGGTGCAATCAAACGGAATGGTAAGCGCATCAGACATTGAAGAAATTACGGCATTTTTAAACACTTTCTTTGCCTTGTACCCAACAGCAGATGAAAAAGAATTGGCATATTATGTGAAGAATGATGCCTTAAAGCCGATAGATAGGGAATATACATTTTCGGAACTCATCAACCCTGTCTATTCTCAAAAGGATAATCATGTCATAGCGGTTGTAACTGTGGCATATCTGGACACTAAGACCAATGCAATGCAGATATCGCAATTTGAATTGACACTTGAAAAGGCAGATAATTGGGCAATTGTTGAAGCCACGCCATAAGCATAAGGAGGGGTTAAGATGTTAGGTGTTATTTTATTGATTATGTACTGTTTGTTTATTTTATTGATTTTCTTTGATGAAGTATTAAAGGAAACCGCAATTGGTTTTTGTGTAATTGGTTTATTATATGCAGAAATTTTTTCATCGTTATTAGTCCGGCGTACTATGGGTTTGTTAATTTTGATTATATCTATTTTTTTTATTATTGATTTAATTAAGGAATTAAAAAACTGGTTGATTGGACGAAAGAAAAAATAGTTCAGTAATAAGACTAATATTCCCCAGTTTTTGACAATAAATATAGCATATTGTATAATAATATAAGCTGTATATAGATTTTTATTCATTCAAGGGGGGGAATTATTATTTTTACTGTGTTTAATATATTTAATGGTGTGTTTATAGCGACAGAAAAAACGAAAAAATTCATGCAAAAGATGCCTGATATTCCGATTGAGGGACGTCGAATAATTCTTTGTATATGTTGGATATTGGCACTTATAGTTTGTTTGACACAAAACCTATGGCTTACCTATGCTTTTGTCGGAGCATCTTTTTTGGAGTTGCTACTTAGTATTTATGATATAGTAAGAAGTTCGGTCTATTCATTAAGAAATCATTTAAAAATGTTTTTAATATTGCTCCTTATATCAGGGGGGTTGTATGCAATGTTATATTTAGTCTTTAAAATTCAAATAAATATTAGTAGTGTTGACTTCTCAAATCCGTTTGCGGTATTTTATTTATTTTCAAATTACTATATATTTAGTGGTGTATTTATGTTGGTTTGGGTATTTTTTAATTTAGTTGTAGAGTCTAAGGTGGCAGGTATGGTAAATGATATCTTTAGTACTCTTCTGACAGTGTTTACGGTTATTATAAATCTTATATTTTTATCAATGCCAAATAATTATATGTTTAATTTGGAGGATGGTGATAGTTATTATGTGATTTTTCAAGAACATGGATGGACAGTGGTAAAATTATTTCAATCAGTTGTTAATGGTTTTTTACTTCCTTTAGTTATTACTTTTACGATTACATCCTTTGCAGTTAAACTTAAAACATATTGGAGGGGTAAATACTATGTAGCAAAAAATGAATTTTCTAAAGAACTTAAGTAAATTTGATGTATAGGTTGTTTTGAATGAAAAGAATAGGTTGTTTTATTATGTAATTTGAAGAAAGGCGTATCTGGTACGTCTTTTTTTGTTGTTTGAGTATAAAAGTAATTTAGAGGGGAGGTGAATACAACAGTGAGTGAGTCACAACATGCTTCCTTCGTGAAAAACCTTGACATACTTGACTATATGATGAAAAGCGGTAAAATTACAAGTGAAGATGTTTCTAAAGCCAATTCAAAAATAATTGAAGAGGTGTTGGAAATGGAAAAAGTGACTATCCCTAAAATCATGTCTCGTACGAAAGGTTCGATTCAACAATATTATATCAATGTGCCATCTTGCTATAGTAAAACTGGACAGAGACATCAACTTGTCTGTAAGACAGAAAGTGAGGTGATAAATGAATTTAAAAAGGAAGCATATGCGACAATAACTCGGCAAACTAATCAGGAAGAAATCGAAAAGATTACTGTTCAGGAAATAGTTTGTAAATTTATTAAGGATTCTTCGATACAAGAAACATCTAGGAGTAAGTATTACGGTTTGTATAAGAAATATGTGAAATCAAGTGACTTTGGATTTCTTAGGCTTTGTAATCTGAAGTATTGGCATTGTGAAGAGTTTATAGGAGCGATTCAGGGTAGCGCAACGTATAATACTCTTTTGCAGGTGAAATCTGTTGTCAAACAATCTTTTGATTATGCAATTAGCAGAGATATGATATTACGAAATTATATGACTGGTGTAAAGATAAACATTAATCTTTGTAAAAAATCAGAGCGAAACACTGAAAGAATTTTTTCTAAAGATGAAATAAAGTCTTTAGAAGATGCCTGTAAGAAGGCATGGAAAGAAAAGAAATTTCGTAATTCTGTGGTATTCTTCTGTCAATTATTTACTGGATTAAGGATTGGCGAACTGCTTGCTTTACAGTGGGAGAATGTTGATTTTGAAAATGGATTAATAAGGATTGTTGAGGGAAGAAAGGAATATATGGATTATATAAATCATAAGAAAGTTCGTATAAATGGAGTTGTTAAGAACCAACAATCTCTTAGAACGATTCGGCTGAATGATAATGCCATGTACTGGTTTAGAGAATTAAAAAGGCGTAATGTAAATATTGACAGTAATTATGTGGTGACTACTAAGAATGGAAATATACCTAATTATAATGGCATTTATGCAACGATAAAGAAATTTTTTGATTATGCGATGATTGAATATGGTGGTACTCATATATGTCGAAAAACAAATATTAGCATGAGGATTGCCAGTGGCGATAATCCGGTGAATGTTAGTAAAGATGCAGGTCATAAGAAATTAACTACAACATTGAATGTGTACAATAAGTATCAAGATATTGAGGAATCCGTTAAGAAGCAGAATGAAATATTTGATTTTTAGATTTGGCATCACTTGGCATCACTTTATTTTTCAGGATTTGCGAACGAAAAAGCCCCAAAACATGCGCCTTTGCATGTCCTGGGACTCTTAAAAAGGGGAGGATAAGTATTCTAACTTATCTTTCGTGCTGTGCTTTGAATTCATTGGAGGGGGAATCCAACTACTTACCAACTCATAAGAGTTTACTCATATGAGCTGACGCATATGCAATTGTATTCTAATAGATTATCTACTAGAATAATTATATTATGACCATAGATGCTTAGGTTTATACATACAAAATAAAAAATATTATAAAAATCAAGTCACATTCATCCATGTTAGCTTTAAAATGCACCTAAAAAGAGGTAACCGACCTTGAGGTGCAGTTACCTCTTTGAACTATAATATTGTTATAAACGTATCCCCTGAGGACACTGAACTTCTATCTGTTACAAGTATATCTGAATGGGCCTCTGTATTTGTAATAATGACTGGGCTTACCAACGAATAACCTTCTTTACGAATAGCATCCATATCAAATTCTAATACTATCTGCCCTTTCTTTACTCTGTCACCTTGTTTTGCTTTTTGAGTAAAGTATTTGCCCTCTAATTTAACCGTATCTAAGCCAACATGGACTAATACTTCCGCACCATCATCTGATAAAAATCCAATGGCATGACCCGTTGGGAAGAAAGTTGTGATTTCGCCATCTACGGGCGATTTCAAAATCCCCTGTTTTGGATCAATCGCTCCGCCTAATCCAAGGGCTCCTGATGAAAAGGCTTCATCTTCAACTTCATCTAACGGTACTACCACACCCCTTAATGGGCTTGCAATCGTTGCTTTCACACCTGCCCTACCGGCAGTATCAACAAAAGCCGTTTCTTTAGGCACATCATCTTTATAAGTAATCAATGTTAAAATAAACCCAATGGCCATTGCCACTAGCGTACCTATAGAAGCCCAAATCAGACCTGACATATCATTTGTAACCGGATTCATATATGCGGATAAGCCAAATATTCCTAAGCCACCCATCATATAGGATTTAACACCCGCTACAGCTATAATTGCGCCGCCAATGGCGGCACCAATGCAAGATATGATAAATGGTTTTTTCTTAGGAAGCGTTATACCATAAATAGCCGCTTCGGTAACACCAAAAATGCCCGATATAAATGCCGGAATGGCGGTAGCCCTAAGTTTAGCATCTTTCGTTTTAATAATAATTGCCAATACAACCATCGACTGACAGAAGCTTGCGGCAAACATCGGAGAAAGAATTGATGAATAACCCTGTGTCCCTATTTCCATAATCCAAAGCGGTATCAATCCCCAATGTAATCCAAAGATGACAAGAATTTGCCATATCGCACCCGCGGCCATTCCATACAATATCGTACTGAAACTGGAAATTGTAGCAAACAGCAATGAGACTAGTGAGGAAGCAATATTTACAATAGGACCAATAGCCAAATAAGTTAATGGCACTATGATAACTAACGTCATCAGCGGTACAGAAAACATTTTGATGACGTCTGGCAAAATCTTTTTCCAGAACTTCTCAATCTTCGCAGCAAAATACACCGAAGCGATGATTGGCATAACACTTGAAGGGTATCCGCTTGTCGGAATCAATACCGGTATTTTCAAAAATGTACTATAATAGCTTGTAGCGAAATGTTCCGAGTTTGCAAACAATGTTCCGAGAGCTTCCCCACCGGTTAGACCTACCATCGCCGGATAGCAAAGCGCTGCCGCGATAGCCATCGCTATGAACTTATTACATTTAAACTTCTCGGATGCTGTATATGCTAACATAAACGGTAAGAAATAGAAAAATCCGTCTGCAATGGCCCATAGTAATTGATATGTTCCTGCATCTTCCGGAAGAATTTTAAAGAATGCTAAGACTGCAAGAATTCCCTTTAATATACCTGATGCTGCAAGCACTCCCAGAATGGGTTGGAATATACCTGATATCGTGTCAATCAATGTAGCACCTATTCCCATTTTTTGCTTAGGAGCATCATCACCTTCACTTGTCTGGGAAGAAAATTTCCCAATTTCACATACCGCCGCATATACATCAGGTACATGATTCCCAATAACCACCTGATATTGTCCGGCGCTTTGCATCACAGTTACAATACCCTCTGTGTTTTTGAGAACATCTGTGTTTGCTTTACTTTCGTCTTTTAATTTAAAACGAAGCCTCGTAATACAATGTGTTACGCTGATTACGTTGGATTTTCCGCCAACATTCTGGATAATGATACGTGCTAATCCGTCATACTTACTTGCCATAATAATTGCCTCCCTCTTTTTATTTGTTTTATTGTTACTTTCAGGCCGCATGGCATTTCCTACCTGAAAAGTTATATAAAAAACCCGGACAAAGCTAAGGTATCTACCTCGCTGCGTCCGGGTTTTGCCAACTAAGTGTAACAATCCCTTAGATTAAATCAATAATCACTGACAATTCTCTTAATGTGAATGGTCAAATATGTAATTTCTTCTTCGCTTATCTTATAATCTAATTTTGAAACCATATATTCTTTAATCTTCAAAACACAGCCACAAGCCTCTTTGTACTGTTTCTGAATCATTCTGCAGAACTCCAAATCATCAGTACTGTACAACTGATTACTGACAGCCCGTTGGATAAAAAACTTTAAATGGGTCAAAAAACGCTCATAATCTAAAGAATTTTCATCTAGTACGATTCCAAAATGATACTTCACAATATTTAAAATATCCTGGATCATCTCTGTCATCGCAAGCGATTGTTCCATATTGGTATCAAGCTCTGCATTAACAAGATGAAGTGCAATAAAACCAGCTTCATCCTCTGAAAGTTCAATGTCCAAACGCCTTTTCACAATACCTAAAGCTTCTTTTCCGATAAGGAATTCATGATTGTAAAACCGCTTTATCTCCCAAAGCAACGCATTTTTGAACTTTACACCGCTCTTCTGACGTGTAATCGCATAACTTAAGTGATCCGTCAGAGTAATATAAATATTATCATTCAATTTCTTATTCAGGGAACGCTTTGCATATACAATAATTTCATTAGCAACACGGATATGCTCATAGGGAACATTCTCAACCAACTGTTTAAACTGACTTGTCGTTGTGTGGCCGGCAAGAGAAAAGATTTTCTCAACAAGGGCTTCGTCAATCTCATCTCCTGTAGTTTTTTTGAAACCGACACCTCTTCCCATAACTACAATTTCATTATTCTGCTCATCCTCCGAGCTAACTACATTATTATTAATTACTTTAGTAATAATCATAGTCGTTCATCCCTTTTCGTACAAAAAAACCACGCCATACTCACATCATAAAATAAATATATTCTATCCATTGATGTCTCTAAAGAGTATAACCTAGTTTTGCCTGCATTATCAGTAACAATCTAGTTTTCTCGTACAATTTATTATGCTAATCATAACAAATTATTGGCTTTCTGTCAATGGAAAATAAACTCGAATAATTTCGTTTGTCCCCATTTTTAACTCATTGGTGGCAAAAATAACACATAAAAATCTAAGCTACATTTTGAAAAATGATAATAAATGGAATATTATT
>Ga0153922_1000065_pt1 | contig 40482 bp, 46 predicted proteins | sample TSNJ006MetaG_FD_104723 | JGI IMG/M metagenome (GOLD analysis project Ga0153922, IMG submission 104723) | Attine ant fungus gardens microbial communities from New Jersey, USA - TSNJ006 MetaG | ecosystem: Host-associated > Fungi > Mycelium > Unclassified | place: USA: New Jersey, Brendon T. Byrne... | reverse complement strand
CCTGGTACATGTTTCCGGTACGATAGACCCACATATAATGCTTGTCACTTTCCGTGCGGTTTTCCTTTGTTACGCGTACTGGGGTTTCATCTGCCTGCAATACATGATACTCGTAGATCTTTTTATGTAGATAGTCATACAGAATCGCCAGATACCTTTCCGCACAGAGGATTGTCCAGTGAGCCATTTCGCCCCGGGTGATATGCACCCCGTATCGTTCGAATTCCTGTTCCTGACGATAGAGCGGTATCGCATTCACGTACTTAGCATTTAGGATGGTAACAATACAGATAAAGATAGATATTTCCTCCGGCAGCAATAGTTACCCTGCGTTCAAAGGTCTTCCATTCCCCAGCTTTAAACTCTCCCAGTGCCGTAGTCTGTGTACTGTTATTAAAAGTACATTGCACTCTGGCAGTGGATGCATAATCGGATGTGGTTGCTGCCTTATACCGAACGATATACTCTCCCGCCTGCAGTCCTATCAATTGTTGCCGGATATAGCTGCTGCTTGTCACCTTTGGTATGCAGACGCATTTTCCTAACGTAGCATCCTCCACAACGGATATTGTTGTCGTAGTCGTCTTATACCAGGAGAGCATTCCATCATCACCTACGGAAAAGTCACCATTTACCACATAATCATGCAGGTTCGCTTCCTCAATCTTAGTCACTGAAAGCATGATTTCATTTGCCGTATTGGTGATTGAAGATTGTACCTCGGCCTTAGTCCAATAGCTGTTCTTCAAAATAGTATCCGTATACTTGTTTGCATCACGCTCAGCAACAGTCGCTTTATCCGTTATAAGCGTTTCTACACTTTGCCGATAACCAATGGAAATCTTGTCTGCTGCAATCGTTCCTGCTGCAATCATATCACCCATAATCGTGCCGTCCATTGTAATGGCAAGTTTATACGGCCCCGTATAACCTCTCTCTGAATACGCCAAACCATTGATGTTCCAACGCCATAACCTGATTGCTGTATTTACATCATTGGTGTCCATAATCAATTGCTCATCTGCCGTAGTTACCACATATCCATGAGTTGCACTATTCATGATCTGCTGTGCATTCAGTCTTGCTTCATCTAAGATGGATTGTTTGGTCGGTATTGCGATCAATCGATTGATTAATTCCTGATTTGAGGAAACATTACGTTCAGACATCGATTTGCTCGTTTCTGTTCCCAGCGTAATCGTATCTTCCCCCGGCGCATCCAAGTGATACGAACGACGGCTGACCATGATGTACATATCCAATCCGTGTACCGGACTTCTGCATCGCACGGTATCACCAAGCATAATCTGCTCAATGTCCTGATCCAATAAGCTAAGATCAATCGCCGTAAGCTCTAAGACCATATTAGCGAACTGGACCTCTGTTAAGTATTCTTCACCTTTAGTCTTAAGATTTGCAGCCATCTGTACATCTTCAAACTTCACAATTTTAAATATCCACCCATACACCGATACGGAACTCGGTAAATACACATAGGCTTTTCCATTATTCACGTTTTCAATCGTAAGGTAGGCTTCCAATGCTGCAATATCGTTTTTATCCTGTTTTGCCCCTAGCGGAATTACTGCCGTGGCAATGTCCGTAGCATCTATGGTTTGCGAATAGTCCAGGAGATTTTCCCCAAACTCAATAACCTGTTCTGTGATGTGCGTATAAGCAGCAATGTAATCCAGATATCGGACACCGCCACTATACCGGATTCGCAGATAGCCACCCAAACGCCCCACCAGCTTATCCTTGATATCTTCAAGGGTGTTTTCCCAATTTGTATATCGATATAGGCTATCATTATTATCCTGAACAGTTACCGCACCTACTTCAAATGATTTATCTACACCCGAAAATGTATAATGCCACTGCGTGGCCTGACTGTTCGCATACGGATTGTGATCTGTTTGGACGTCTGAAATATCCATCGTCTCGATCTTTTCTGTACCGCTTTGCAGCGTAACTGTCATCAGCACTGCGGGTGTACACGAATTACTGGTCCTCTTCACGGAATCAATGGAAAAACCATAATAATCATTCACACTCCCATCGGTTCTCCAATATGCATAAAAATTCGTGGTTGGTATCACATACGTCATCCCGGCCAGTGTATCAGCCCTTACCTTATTCAGAACCACTTGGCAGTTCCCAGATGTATCATAATAGTAAAGATAGAGATAGTCATAGGACGCCGACTCCCCTGCACAAGACTTATTAAAGGTGATAGCGAGATTTGCCCCAGTCCCCAATGCCACTTGTGAGTTATGGTTTTCTAGCAAAGTCCTTAAAAATCCCCGCACAGTAGCATTATGGTACTCTCCCGGCGGCTGAATAGAATCCAATAAATATCCCAATTCGCCTTCACACATTACGCTCTTGGTTCCATAAAAGTCGATTACAATATCAATGCATCGGCCTATAAATATATCTTCCCCATCCTTATTGACCCTGACAATTGTAACCAGTTCATTGATGCTATCACAGAAAGGATTTACTGCTGGAATATCAAATGTAAAAGAGCCGGATTTATTGACTTCCAGTTCCACCACCGGATTCAATAAAACCAGTTCTTTACTTCCTGCCAAATAGACCAGATCATTATTGAAATATACCTTATACATTTACAAACAACCCCCCCTTGCTACAACCGAAGCACTGCCAACTCCTCGAAAGACCAGCTTCCAGTCCGTTGTCATTTCCAGTTCCCGTAGTTTTTGTGTACCACTTTTTAGCGTGCAGGTTTTTCCACCATTGCTGACGGTCAGGGTATTACCGCTCGTTATCGTAGCTGTAATCTCTGGAACAATTGGCATTTCACTTTGTGTAACAGTAACCGTTGTCTGAGAGCTAATGCTCCCAGAATAGGTATATGGAGTCACATTGTAGCGGTACGGCTCGCATAGAACTTCCAAAGCAAACAACCCCAGACGTGCTACCTTCTCAAACTGATCCAAGACGGTCGCACGCCCTATATAATAGTGGGTCTTATCATTATCAAAAACAATCTGTACTTCCTTTCCATGAATGTCTTTTAACAATGTTGTAAAAAAGGAAGACCAGTCTGTCTTCATGCCACCCAGTTCCAAGATGAGAATCCGGTTCTCATATTCCACTTTTCCGGTCAGACTTTCCGTCAAATCTAAGTACCCGCTTCTTCCCGGCACACTGATATAATGTGTCTTGGGAACCGGAGGCGTGATCTGATATGGGTTCTGCAAAATAAGCCCATAATTGTTGTATGAATGCTTTCCGTTAATTGTAAATCCGATCATTTATCCACGCTCCACAAACTTCTGTCTTTTCCCCAGACTTCGATCCATTTGGTTTGTCAGTTTCATATTGTTTAGATACACATCGGTATCCTTTTCTGCGATTGCCTTTAGATACGGCAAATACTCCCTTAATACAGAGAACATATCCATATCATCGTGAGATGTTCCCATACTTCCACCTGCAAGACTAAGCTGTGCTGATACAAAACTTGGAATCTCCACGCTGTCAGCAATCATCTGATTTACGGCTGGCATCTCATCCTCATATCCAAGCGAAAAGCCTTGAGCCGTAAATTTACCTAGTTCTTTGAACACCTTTGAAGGAGAATTAATTCCCAGCGCATTTTTTGCCGCCTGAATTGCATTGGAACACACATTTGCGATTGCCGTAACCACACTGGATGCCCCATTTGAAATTCCACTGGTTAATCCGCTGATGATACTGCTGCCGATACTGGAAAAGGAATCCCACGTCAACCCCTGCTGTACTGTAGACACTACATTACTTGCCACCGTTGATATTTCCGTAGTGGGAGTCTGGCTGTTTAAGGACACGCCACTTCCCAGACCACTCATTAACGCAGACCCTATCGTTTGAAAAACACTGGATGCTCCTCCACTTGTGCCAAGGGTGCTGTTTGTGCTTGAAAGCATGGACAATAAGAATGCCGACATTGCCGAAAGTGGGTCTTCTTTTTTGCCTGTGATCCCCTGTGCCATTCCTTCCATGAGGTTCTGCCCGAATCCAGCAAATACCGTAGATGGGCTGTGGATTCCAAAGGTGAAAATCGGCTCATTCAAGAGTAGCTTGTTTGTATCAATCATGGCCTGTCTGGCTTCATTGGAATATGCATTGATACCTGTCCCATATCCGGTAATGACATTTTTGCCAACTTCTTCACCTGCGGCGGCTCCTTCCTCTGCCATCTCATCCAAGCCTTCCACCATAACACCAGTGGCTTCGGCGATTTCCGCCCCTGCGGTATCTGCCAGCGATAAGGATTGCTCCCATAATTCATTGGCTTTCTGTAATTCTTCATCCGTCATGGTTGCGAAGGTAGCAACATATCCTGCGCCCTCCGGTCCCATATCAGCCAAATATTGAAGCAGGCCTTCATTGATTCCACGATCAGCAAGAGTTTGAATATTACTGGACCAGTTGGTGACGCCATCAATCTGCGATTGCATATTGGAGAGCATCTTCTCGGTGGAGAGTTCCATCTTCCCATCAAACTCAGAGAACATGTCAATCTGGTCAGCAATATCCTCTACGATACTGGCTGTAGCTTCTTCCACAGAAGTTGTCATGCTTTCCATCGCGTCTTCTGTTGCGGTTGCCGCACCATCAGCAGCTTCCCCAGTGCTACCATAAGCATCTGCTACATAGCCGCTTTCTTCAATCTGCGTTTCCATGTAGTCATAAACAGTATCATATGTATCGTTCAACCCATCGTAGCTTTCCTGCAAGGTCGTGATCGATTCTCCTGTTTCTTTCTGGCTCTGTGTAAGTTCATACTCTTTGTCCGCTAGATCGCCAAGTGCCCACGTAACATTCTGTACTACACCATCAATCTCTATGTAGCCATCCTTGCTTTCCTCTAAGATTCTGGTTCGCTCTTTCTCTACAGCTTCCAGTTCTGTTGCAATCTCCGCCAGTGCTTCTTCCGCTTCGGCTAACTGAATTTCTGCATCCACCTGCCGAGAAGTGATCTCCGAAAGTTTTTCTTGTGCGGCCTTTGCCTTATTGTAGGCTTCGTTCGCTGTAATGGCCTTGTAGATTGCCTCCTCGGATTGGTTCAATGCTCCGGTTTCTTCATCTATGGACAAAGTCAATCCCGGAACAAGTTCATTTAACTGCTCAACGATGTTACTCATCCGCTGTTTTGTAGCTCTGGTCTTATCCGTTTGAGCATCCAATTCCAATAGCTTACCAGCAAGATTTCTGGCTGCCTGCCCCTGTGCATCAAGTGAAGTAGTTGTCTCACCCCAGCTTTTCGAGGTTTCTGTGGCTGTTTCTGCCGTGGCCTGCATGGTATCATTTAATTCTTTGGTGGACTCGATTAACAAATCGGTATCTGTCTTCGCCTCTTCACCCGCCGAACCAAAAATTGCAAATGCTGCCACTACACCACCAATTGCTGTTGCAAGCAGTACATACGGATTTGCATTGGCAATCAGATTAAACGCCGCCTGTGCCACACCTGCCGTTTGTGTGGCCGTTACGAACGCCTTAACTGCCGTTACCGTAGCAACAATGGTTGGTGCTACATTAAATACCAACAACCCTGCTCCAATCCCGGTTAAAACGCCCCCAATAATATCGGCGTTATTAATTACCCAAGTCAGCCCATCAATTGCTGCTTCGAGCGCATCTTCGGCAAACGCTATGATATCCTCCGTTGCTGCTGCAAAGGAATCCGCCAGTTTATCTACACTACGCCCAAGTCCCCCCGACTTCAATTCTCTGTTTAATGAAGTAATCCCCGTTGTCGCAGACCGGAAGGCCCCTTCAAACTTCTCATATACCGTAATGCCTAATGCCTCTGTTGCACTTTGTAAGATCGTGATATCACCCTTTAGGTTGTCCTGCATTGTTGCAGCCATCTGCTTTGCTGCACCATCACAATTCTCTAAAGTCTCCCGCAGATCATTAAAAGCACCACTGCCTTGGTTCAAGATTGTATTTAAGGATTTCTGTGCATTCTTTCCGGCAATATTGGTAACAATCGCAGCTTTCTGCTTATCATTCATACCCTGTGTTGCATCGCAGAGTTCAGTAATAACAGAACCTAAGTCTCTGGCATTTCCCTGATTATCGTAGAACGATATTCCTAAGTCCTCCAACTGATCTCTGGCACCGTTGGTATTGGTTGCAAGGCGGGACATGATGATAGAAAGGTTTGTACCGGCCATGCTGCCTTTGATTCCGGCATTTGCCATAACACCTAATGATGTTGCGACATCCTCTAAGGAATATCCATATGCCCCTGCGGTTGCTGCACAGTTTACGAAAGACTCTCCCAACTTAGCAACCGTTGTGTTGGAAGAAGCCTGTGTCTTTGCCAAAACATCCGCATAACGATTACAGTCTTGTGCCGAATCGCCAAGAGCGGTAACAGCATCTGTCAAAATGTCAGAAGCAGAGGCTAAGTCCATATCCGCAGCAGCTGCCAGTGTAACAACACCTTCCAGACCATCCAACATTTCTTTGCAGCTCCATCCGGCAAGAGCCATATATTGAAGTCCTTCTGCAGCTTGCGTGGCTGTAAATTTCGTCTCGGCTCCCATCCGTTTTGCAATTTCCTTCAAGTCTTCAAAGTCTTGGCCCGTGGCACCACAAAGCGATTGTACTCCGGACATTGCATAATCAAAATCGGACCCCACTTGCAGGACTTTTGCGGAGATTTCCTTTACCCCATTGGCTAATGATTTCACTGCCGAAATGATGACTGCCGAAGTTAAGTTTGCTTTCAGGACATCGCCAAATGTTGATGTTTTGTCCTTCGCATCATCAACCTCATCGCCATATTCATCAATGGAATTTGCCACCTGCGTAGTGGAAGTTTGGGCTTCGTCCAGATATGCATCATTCTTTTTTAGCTCCGCATCCAGATCACTTAATTCTGCTTCTGCATTATTTAAAGAAGTTTGCCATTTTGCTGTGTTCTTTTCTGCTGCAGTATATCCGGTCTCCGCTTTTTTAAGTTCGCTCTCCAGACTGGAAATGACCTTTTGCTGTTCATCTAATTCCTTACTTGTACTGTCAGAACTTTTCTCCATTTCTGACATCTTGGTCTTAGCTTCCGCCAATTTATTCTTTAAATCAGAAACCTTATTTGCTGCCTTTTCCTCAGACTGCGTCACGCGACTAAGAGCACTCTGATAAATACCGACCTTGTCTTTCTGGGAGTCATACTGTGCTGTCAGCACCTTATTTTTTGCAGTTAAGGCTTCTATTGAATTTTGATTGGTCTTATACTGACTGCTCACCAGACGCATTTCCGATGTCATGGTTTTCATACCAGCATTGATTGCCGTAATCGCTGAGCGAAATTCCTTTTCTCCATCTAAAGCGATGGTTGCACCAATTTTCTTAATCGCCACTTAACTACACTCCCCTTTACAGTGACAGCAGAGATACTTTTCTTTTGCTTTGTTGCCGCCTAAACACCGGAAGATTTGGATGCTCTGCATTAAAGCATTTTTGATACGCTAAAAAAAGCTCTGACCACTTGGAGAAGTACATATGGTTCACTTCCCACTCTGTAAAGCCGAGCTTATTCATTCCAATATAAAGTAACCACGCAAAATCTATGAGTTGCCCGGATTCGGACTCTCCTCCGTCTGCGTGGTCTTGGCGTTTTTTACCCGAAAACAATTCAAGTATTCTTCATATATCAACTTACTGACTTGGATCGGATTTTCCACCATCCGAATCAATGTCCGGTCCGATGGGATTTCCATTGGGTTTTTCAGTTTCATATTCTTAATTTCCACACCCTCCCGGATCATGAGCGGCAGGGCAAAATTTATTGCTTTCATAGAAGGCTCTCCTACCCGGAACAAGCCTTTCCCCTCTTTATCCAGCTTCTGCTCACCGTCTTTATTTAAAATCGGTACCCAGCCATTCAGCTTTTTCTCAAAGTCATCCAGCGTACCGAATTCATCCTGCAATGTTTCTAAAACAAGGTTGTCGCACTTAAATGGATAACTGGTATTACCTAATGTAATCGTATTTATCTTTTCAATCATAGTCCTTTCCTCCAATACATAAGGGGAGCCTTACACTCCCCTAAAGTCTTTCTTTTAGGCAATCTGAGCCTTCTCATTCAGCCAGGTAATTGCCGCTTCCTGTGTTGCAAATATCTTAGTCGTTTTCCAATTCTTTGTATCAGTACCAATCGCCACACCAGTAATGGATGGAGTCTGGAACTCAATGGAATCGCCTTTTGTTTTGTATGACTCCTGGCTTTGGGTAAATTTCACTTTATGTATCCACATAGCAACAAACTTCTTTACCCCCTCTATGGTTTCATCTGTGTAGCATCCAAAGCCTACATAGTTGGAAGCATCATCTGTCTTGTAAATAATTTCTGCCCCGGCCGCTTCATTTTTCACCTCATGCCCGAACATCACGGAATACGCCTGTGTAGGAATCGTTGTTGTTCCGAGTGTCACAGTCGCCTGCTTAAATTCCTTCTCCGTTTCCACTTGCTGATTATCGCCATAAAGGCTTGCTTCGTTGTACTCCGGAGCAATATCAAGACTGATTGCCTTACCGAAAGCAAAACCTGCTGAATAGGTTGCCACACCTCCGGTTTCCGTTAATTTCGCAATGATTGGTTTTGCCAACCCTACATATGCCATTTAATCTTCCTCTCTTTCTTCTTCGGTTTCACACTCGAAGATGATATGTCTTTTTTCTGTATCGGTTTCCGTCGTCATCGTAATGACTGGATAAGTAAAACCCGCCTGAAATAACAACTGGCGGGTCTGGTTTTTTTCTCGGATATAGTTCTCCTTTATTGGCAGGAAAAAGTGGATTTGTATGGATACACGGTTGCTGACTGGGAGGTCATCTGCAAAGTATAAACCTCTGTCATCTGCCACATTATAGGTATAATACTTCTGGCCCGTCCCTTCATAGATATCGGATACAATAGGATATCCCATCGGTTCCAGCGACTCCATGATTCTTCTTTGTACGGTCATCCTTTTACCCCCTTGTCAAATGTATTTTGCATGGTGGTAAGTATCTGATCTTCTGCATCACCTACCGAAGCTGCTAACAGCGGATTGGCTTTTTGCTTGCTGGTGCCATATTCCTGAATAGCAAGTTTCTCCGCATTTCGCACACCATTGGAATCTTTTCCGGCGGGGCGAACCACTGTAAAATACCCCCGCTCATTCTTCCTTGGCTTTGTTGCCTTAATGGATGCTGCCATCTGGCCCGTTGCTTTCCTCGCCCGTTTTTTCATAGAGGTTTGCAATGTGGGTGAAGCGTTTGACAGCATCTCCTCACAGAGACTGTACGTTTTACTGGCTGACAGACCAAATAATTCATCCATAAAATCATCCGGCATATTAATGTCAAAAGTTGCCATCAAATCACCTCCACCGCCATAAGGGTAAGGTACCCGTTCCTTTTTTCACCAAGGACGGATTCAATATTGAAGACCCGCTCCCGATACTTAATCCGCATCTTTGGTGTAATCTTCGGTAAATAGCGGATATATATTTTTGCAGTGACCGACACGGTCTCCCGGTTCGCCTTAAAATACTCATTGCCAGATGCCGGAGTCAGGTCTGCCCATACTGTGTGAATGGTCTGCCACTGCTTGGTTTCAAATCCTTCATTATCCTGTACGCTAAGGTAGGATTGAATCTCAATCCGGTATCTCATTGGACCGACCTTCATCAGAATTCCTCCCTACGCACACCAAAAAGTAAGAACTTAAGCGTCCTCGTCAATTCCCTAAAATCAGCATTTTCTCTATTTTCATATAGGTAAGTCACCCCGTAACAAATAGCGGTTTTAACAACCTCCGGAACTTCATCCATTTCATCAAGATCCACCCGTACAATATCTCGGCAAAGGCTCTCTGATGTTTCCAACAAAGTTTGGATGAGGGCATCTTCCTCCGCACCATCCAAACGTAAATATACTTTCGCTTCTTGTGCACTAACAAGCATGCCCTCACCCCCTTACTCTTCTGCCATGATGCCTGCTGCCTTTAAATTAGAAATCAGTGTATTCAAATCAGCGACTGCTTCTTTTACCGTAGAGGCACTGCTTTCCTTCTGAAATATGGCCTTTGGCAAACCAATTACTTCGGCATCCGCTTTAATCTCCAGCACTCCACCAATGACGGTACGCTCTCCTCCGGCCTCGGTATAGTTTTTGGTTGTATAATCACCCATGCTATCACCCCTACGCTTTCAACTTCATGGTTTTAATTGCCTCTGGCAAAATCATTTTTCCATCTACCCGCTGGGATGCTAAAAATCCTACTTGTCCAGTAGTCGCAAACAGCTCATTTAATCTCTTAAAGGAACGTCCCTGTCTATCCGCAATCCAGTAGTAACCAAAATCGCCAAAGGCCATAACCTTATTTCCAGCAGTTAAGTCCGGCACAAAAGCCGAGGTATGATATGGGCGGTTTAAAATCATGTCTGGTTTACCAGCCTGTACACTCGGCTGCCAGATATAATTGCCATTCCCATCCTTTAACTTCCGCAAGGCTTTGATAGTGCCATCATTTAGCGCCCACACTGCTTTTTTGCGGTATGGAGAACGCAAGGAATAGAATAAATCCATCACATCATCAAAAGTAATGCTTGCTCCTGCAGTGGTTACTCCATCCGAAGCTCCACCTGTGGTGTGGAAGATACCAGTCGGTTTACCAATGCCATCCCCAACAAAAAAGGCTTCCTCCTCCTTGGTACCGATCCTGCGACCGAATTCCTTGGAGATGTAAGCCTCTAAGTTGAATATATTATCATTTAAAAGTTCATCTGAAACCTTGATCATGGTAGCCACTTTATATGCTGCAATGGTTACCTGGCCAAATGCGTCATCAGATTCTGGATATACCCCTTCTTCATCAATCCAGCTTGCTTCGCCTTTGCTTGCTACAATCGGAATCTTACGTTCTCCGCTTGAGGTCTGAATGACCGTTGCCAAGCTACGAAAGATATTTTCTTCTTCCAATGCCTCTACCAGAGTACGCTCATACTCATCCGGTACAAGGTAACCACCCTCGGAGTCGGTACCGATTTTCAGGGCATTTTGTACATCATAATAATTCTTCTGACGCATATTGTTCCAAAAGGCCTTTTTATACTCTGCTGATGCCCGTCCGGTCTTATCGTCTCCCGTCACACTGGCACTTGGCTTGTTGGTAATTGGCTGACTGGTGGCTTTATTTAATTCTGCATCAATGGCAGCTTGGCGTTCCAGTCGGTCAATTTCACGACCAAGGTTTACAACATCCGCTTCCATCTTGTCATAGGTGGCGGTATCTTCTGCAGATAACAAGCCATCTGCCCCTCGCTTGGAATCAAGGAATGCTTTGGCAGCCTCCCACGCTTTGGCTCTCTTTTCTCTTAATTCTAATATTTTGCTCATTTTTATTTCCTCCTAATGGGCTAAAAGATTCAATCTCTTTACTAACTGATCAATGGGTGTCTTTGGTTCTTCTTTCTTTGGAATCAGCTTGGACAACAGGGAGTTGGTCACGGCCATTCTGGAAAACATCACTGCTTCCGGTTGCTCCACTTTTTCCTCCGTGACAAAAAGGATATTATCTGCAAAGCCCAGTTCTACTGCCTTTTTAGCGTTGAACCAACTTTCTGCATTCATTAAGTCCGAGATTTCACCTCTGGATAATCCGGTCTTAATCTCATAGGCATTTAAGATGCTCTCTTTGACTTCGGAAAGCATACTCATGGCTTTCGCCATTTCTACCTCATCACCAATGGCAACGGTCATCGGATTATGGATCATCATCATTGCCACCGGGGACATCCACACCGTGGTTCCCGCCATTGCAATGACTGAAGCTGCTGATGCGGCAATGCCATCAATCTTAACGGTCACATCTCCTTTATAATCCATCAGCATGTTATAAATCTGGGCAGCAGCAAAAACATCACCGCCCGGACTATTGATCCAAACCGTGATGTTTCCTTTGCTACTCATTAATTCGTCTTTAAACAATTGTGGTGTCACTTCATCCCCATACCATGTCTCCTCGGAAATGACACCATTTAACAAGAGGGTTCTTTCCCCTTCATTTCGTATCCAGTTCCAAAACTTGCGTTTCACATTTGTCCTCCTTCTTGATAACTGTGTTTTAAAGCACACTATATGCTGCCTCTTTACCTGCCTACCTCTGAATATAGTGCGGTTTCAAACACACGCTGGCTTCTCTTTCCTTTAAACAAATGTCCATTTTTCGGGCTTTTGCGGCATCCATTTCTTTTGCTTTTCCTGTATGGTGCAGTTTTAGCACCATACAGATTATATGCGATAATTGTCCTATTTTGTCGTATTTGCTACGACATATCGCATCAAATACGATACCTATACCTTAGTGAAATTCTTCCGTTCTATCGTTTTTTTCTGCAAAGACCCCGGCATCTTTTAGCTTGGTCATACTGCCATTAACAAGATATAAATCCCTGCCTTCTTCTGAGGAAATCGGATTCATATCCTCCATTTCCCGAATATCATTTGCAGAAAACCAACCGTTTTGTCGGCCTACGGCGTATCCATTCATCCGGCCTTCGTAATCTCCCCGCAGCAAACCATCTACATTCAATTTGATAAAATACTCCTGCTTCTCCTGTGGTAAGAGTAAGGCTTTCTTTAATGCCTGCTCCCACCTGACCACCCACGGGTCTAGTGTGTATTTGACAAACTCTAAGGACTGCTGCTCAATATTGGAGAAACTGGAACGCTCCAAATCCCCAATCATGTGAGGTGGAATCCGATAGAGTCTTGCGATTTCATTCAGCTGGAATTTCCTTGTTTCAAGGAACTGTGCCTCCTCTGGTGGAATTCCTACTTGCTGATACTTCATTCCTTCCTCTAACACCGCCACCTTATGGGCATTATTTGAACCACGATACACATCGTTCCAACTATCCCTCACCTTTTTGGGATCTTTTAAGGTGCCCGGATGCTCCAACACGCCGCCTGGATTTGCTCCATTTGCGAAAAATGAAGCTCCATACTCCTCGCAGGCCATTGTCATCCCCACTGCATTTTTTGCCAATGCAATCGGTGAATATCCCAACAAACCATCGAATCCCAAACCGGGGATATGAAGCACATCCTGTTCTTGCAAATAAATCTGTCCGAACTCCCGGAAGTTTGGATTTTCCTCCGAGTTTCTTTTGTAAATATAGAAAAGCTCCCCTCGTTCGTTTCGATCCAATTGCACCTTATCCGGCAATAGTGGATATAGACCCAAGACCTGTCCCCTACCATCTCGGATAATCTGAGCGTAGGCATTGCCCCAAATGAGCAGATGACTCATAAGCGTTTCCCGAAAGATAAATGAAGTCATTTCCTGATTTGGCTGATCATGCAGAAGAAAATATAGCGGATGGTCATAGACCTTTTTTTTCCAGCATCCGTATAGCGGTACACTTGCAACGGCAAAGAAGCAAGTGTTTCTGATAGGATTCGCACACAGGAATACACCGCCGTAGTCTGCATAGCGGACCGCTCATTGACTGCTTTTCCGCTGGTGCTGCTACCAAAGAGAAACGAAAGAGCCGAACTCCCATAATTGTTTTTTGGTTTATCCCTTGCGGATCGTATTCCAAGTAACTCTCTGATTCCCATTCGTTAATCCTCCTTGTATAATGAGCACAAAAAAAGCACCCCCTAAGAGATGCTCTCAATTATATTATTGTATCGATATTCCATTACCAAATTGGAATTTATCAGTTTCGTATTATGAACATTATGTTACTTTGCAAAAAAGTCCTTGCTTAATGAAATAAATTCATCTTGGTTTGACATCATTGCAGGATGACCGCCTGTTTCAAACAAGTGCATTGTTCCATGCCCAATTTTGAGCAACATTTCTCCGTAAATTTCTTCAAAATATGTGGATGAAATACTGCTGACAAATTCATCTTGTTTACTGCCTGTCATAAGGATATCCGGCTTAAGATTTGATAAATCTTTATGAAAAAATTTACCAATCTCTTTTTCGTGCCGAACAATAGCAAGGGTATCGTTATCTACAACTTTTTCCCAATCGCTTCCCTGCATATATTCATAAAACATTTTCGCATTTTCATTATGCTTTGAAAACTCCCTTTCCACTACAAGGTTCGTTGTAAAAGCTTTTAGAGGTATTTCACCCTCAAAGCTATCTGCAACTACTTTTGATAAGAGTTGGGGCACTTCTAATGCCACATTGATAGCTACTAATGCGCCACCACTACTTCCGATAATATTTACATTTCTATAATCCTTCGCTTTAAGAAAAGTAATAACCTGCTGTGCTTCATCAAACCACAAATCAACGGGGAACTCTTCAAGTCGGTCTGATTTACCATGCCCTAAGAAATCAATTAGAATAACTTTGAACTTGTCACTGTATTTTTCAGCAATATCAGAAAAAATAACAGACGATGCAGTATTTCCGTGTAGTAGTAAAAGTGGTCTTCCAGTTCCAATTTCTTTAAAATAAATTTTGTGTGAATTATAATTAAAATAAGCCATAATAGCCCTCCTGTTTATATAAGTCTTTGTTCACTATATATTCAGCAAGACCGATTTTTTTTATAACGGTCTTGCCGTTACATCCAAATCCCCATCACCAATACCTCCTTTTACTTAATAAAGTTAATATAAATAATCTCCGTTACAAATTCTGATTTGTAATTGAATTATACCATACAACTGTATAGACTAAAACACTAAAATCCCTCTTTCATCATAGATACTGCCGCTGCTTGCTTCATTACGAATTGCGCGATCAAGTGCCATAATAGCTGCTACTGCACCATCAATCTTTTCTGTGGATTTTTCCTTATCCGGCTTGATATTACCTGCTGGGTCTTGCTTAATGAAGATATTATCCATCATCCATCGAAGCACTGGATGACCAGCATGTGCCAGCTTCTTCTCAAGCGTTAATTCCATCAACCGCTTAGATGGCGGTGACATATCTTTATAGCCCTGTCCGAACGGAACAACAGTAAATCCCATGCCCTCTAAGTTTTGAACCATCTGCACTGCTCCCCATCTATCGAAAGCGATCTCCATAATATGATATTTCTTCCCCAATTCCTCAATGAACTGTTCTATAAATCCATAATGAATAACATTTCCCTCGGTTGTCATCAGCTTCTCTTCACGCTCCCATACATCATATGGAACATGATCTCTCCTGATTCTAACCCGCATATTTTCTTCTGGTATCCAGAAGAACGGAAGCAGAATATATTTTTCATCCTCATTTTTGGGTGGAAACACCAGAACCAGAGCTGTAATGTCCGTGGAGCTACTTAGATCAAGCCCTGCATAGCATTCCCGGCCGTAGAGAGCCTCCGTATCCATGGGAAAAGCACAAGCGTCCCACTTGTCCATCTGCATCCATCGGGTGGACTGTTTTACCCATTGGTTCAAGCGGAGCTGTCGGAAGATATTTTCTTCTGCAGCATTTTCTTTCGCACTGATATGGGCATTACGCACCTTTTCAATATCTATCGTATGCCCAAGTGAGGGATTAGATTTATACCAAATCTCTTCACTATTCCAATCATCTTCATCAGCCGCACCATAAATGCAGGGATAAAATGTTGGGTCGATCTTTCTACCAAGAATAATATCCTCTGCTTTCTGATGCTGCTCATAACACACCGAATTCCTATCTGTTCCGGCAGTTGTAATCAGAAAGAATAATGGCTGTGTCCTGGCATCACCAGAACCTTTGGTCATTACATCAAACAGCTCCCGGTTCGGCTGTGCATGCAGCTCGTCAAAAATAACTGCATGCACATTCAATCCGTGCTTGGTAAAGGCTTCACTAGACAACACCTGGTAGAAACTATTCGTTGGTTGATATACCAGACGCTTAATTGACATGATTGGTTTAATTCTCTTTTTCAATGCTGGGCACTGATCCACCATATCCACTGCCACGTCAAAAACAATGGATGCCTGTTGACGATCCGAAGCACAGCCATACACTTCCGCTCCCCATTCGCCATCCCCACAAGTCATATAAAGTGCAACTGCTGCTGCCAACTCTGACTTCCCATTCTTCTTTGGGATTTCCACATAAGCCGTGCTATACTGACGATACCCGTTCTCCTTGACCGTACCATAGATATCCCGAATAATTTCATCCTGCCACGGTAGCAAATCAAACGGCACACCGCGCCATCTCCCCTTTGTATGTTTAAGACAGTTAATAAAGTTAACAGCATGTGCCGCTTTTGTTTCATCAAACATCAAGTACCACCGCCTCTGACCAAAAGAAGCTCCATCGCATCATTTTCCTTGTCATCACCGCCATCAGACACAATCCGGCTTCTGGATGACGGGGTTAATCCAAACTGCTCACAAAACTTATTCATGATTTTCAGATAAGTCTGGGCGATAGACACCTGTGGAACCTGCTGCCAATAGCCAGAGGGTGTTTTTACAATTGTACCGTGCTGTGTAATAAATTCCTCTGCGTCTTTCCATCTGGCATATGCTTGGCAGTAACCAGCGAACGCTGCCATATCTATTTCAGTTAAAATACCAAGCTGTTCCATCTGCCTTGACATCCGTTTCCATTCCTTCTTTGCCTCTTCTTCTAACCATGATGGGCATCGTGGAGCTTTCTTCTTTGGCTTTGGTTCATTTGTATTTAAGCTACGCTTTCCCGGATTTCCTTCCAGCACCTTTACAACCGTTGGCTTTGGTTTTCTTCCTGCTTGTGCCATTTGCTCCACCCTCCCCTTCTAAATTTTAGGCAAAAGAAAAAGACCTCCGAAGAAGTCTTTTCGCTTTTATTTTTTCATGCTTTCCTGTCCGGCTTTGTAAGCCTTTTCCAAGGCTGCCTTCAAGCTCCAAACCGCTATGTCGTGAAAGTCTAGGCTGTCGCTCTGCCTTGTTTCTAATGTTTCAACTCTCGTTGTCTCTCTTGCTATCTGTTCTAAAATTTTCTTTTCGTTCTTCTTCATGGCTTTTGCCTCCCTTTCTTTTGGTAGGTACATATTACCTCTGAAAACACATATTATCCAGTCAATTAGGCGTTATAATGTACACAAAAAGAGCGGGTGAAAACTGTGTATAATATACCTCTATTCAAGAAAGACACTTAGGTAATTCCCAGGTGCCCTTCAGGAGATTTCTTATTGTTTTACTTCCAAATGTAAATTCTCGCATCTGCTGTCCGAAAGTCCCTGTTCCAAGATATCCTTATCAAACCCGAACTTGATATATGCCTTTTCCAATACATCGTAATAGAAAGGGGTTGGTTCACCCAGTCTCCGTCTTTCATCCATGATGTAGACCATCGCTTTCCTTGTCCTCCCATTTAAGCTGATTTTCAAATCCTTCTTGTAATAAAAAGTCGGATATCCTTCATAGCGATCAAGACTTGCCTCATCCCCTTTTTCAATTCCCCAAATGAGAACTGGAACGGTTCTCCCTTCTTTCGGTTCAATGGTGGCGTATGCTCCCGTAAGCGAACCCTTAAACAAAAGCTGATAATCTTCCACCTCCGATTTGCCGATCAGTTTTGCCGTTGGACATCGGAAACTCATCTGCTCCTCATCCATGTTACTCCCATAAGCAATATACAATTTTTTCATATCCATCATCCTTTCGCATTTTAGTGAGGTTTCCCTCCTACCACCTTAAGGGCGGATAACCGCCCATGGGTGGCAGGGTCTTTCATCCCCTTCAAGCCACATGCCTCCATGCAGAATTTCCTTCCAAATGCTTCAGGAAATGTGTTCTGCAGGTTTTGAATTCATCTCCGCTAAGTCCCAAGCGGAGCATCCAACACCGAAATGCGTATTTTTCGTTGTCCGTTACCGTTCTTCTAGCGGAAGCCTTTTTCTGTGATAGTGCCTGATGGCTGACTGCGAGGCAAAATTGTATGTATGCCTTGATCTCCCCGGCGTGTGTGGTACTGTTGAAAAGCCTGAATTCCACCGTTCCCTTTGTAAAAGTAGAATGTAGGTTCAATCCATGGTAGCGGGTGTCGTTATAATGGTCGGTCCGGTTCTGATAAGAATCGGCGTACCAAATATCCTTTAATTTTTCCAGGGTTCCCGGTTTCTTCTGGTTGATGGTTTTAAGCAATCTTTCGTTGGTCTTCTTGCACCACCGAAGCCTCGCTGGGTCAATCTGTAATGCTTTATATAAAATGTCCTCTTTGCTGGCAATGATGTTAACCAAATTCCGCAGTGTCTGAGGAGTGTAGCCGCTGGAGTCAACATGTATGTGAATTCCGCATTGGTCATTTACAATCGCCCCTTTGTGTCGAAGCTGTCTGACAATCTCCTGCAAATCCTTCATGTCTTCGTAGGTAAGAATGGGGCTGACGATTTCGCATTTAAAATCATCATTTGCCGAGGTGATCCTCCCCTTTGCTTTCCTCTGGGCAATAATGCTAGAGTCGTAAGTCGCCTTCCATGTTCTTCCCTGCCTGTCCTTTGCCCCATAGGTTTTGTAGTAGGTTCCAATGTAGAACTCCTCTGTTCCAAAATATTCTGCGATAACCGCTGCTGCCATTTCTCTCGTAATCCCTGTTAATTCAATCTCAATGCCGAATTTCTGTGTCCTCATGTGATTTGACCTCCTAATGTGTTTTCTTTTGGTAGTCTATTAATCACTCTAAAAGCACATATTATCCAGTCAATTCTGCATTATAATGTAACAAAAATCCGACCCGAAACCTGCTATAAATTTGTGTGTTTTATCATCAGTAAGGGTGTGTTAATCCGTCTTTCTTCTATGAGTATAAATACGATTTACTCTTCACTACATCTGCGTTCTAATGCCCGCTGCTTATTTCGCTCCTTCGCCCTTTCTGCTTCTTCAAATGTGCGGAAAGCGGAATGCCCTTTCAGGTTTTTGAGTAATGCCCTACGGGTTTCTTTCCCACCTGTGCCTCCAAACCCAAGCCGCAAAAGCCAAACCCTCATGTAGTATTTTTCATTTTCCACGATGGTTTCCGTATAGCTTATGCGTTTCTGCTCTCTAGCCTGTTTTACCATCATAGCCATCAGCTCTGTAAATACCCGAAGCGTATCAGAATTATTCTCATACGGAAATGCAAAGATTGCCCTTTCTTTTGAGAATGTAATTCCTTTACAGTCCTCCTCATGTTGATGGAATATCTCAAAGAAAGCATCCCTGTTTTCCATCGCAGTGTCCTCAAGAATTTTTATCATTCCTTTTGGTATCTGGAATACTTCTTTTGCAAAAGAACGGTTTATCAAATACTGCTTGCTATGGATTAGGAACACAAGATTTACTAAATTCTGTTCGTTCATTCCCCCAGTCGATACATTGACCTCAAGCATCTCGACTTCCCGCTCTATCTCTACTAATTCCTTTTCAATCAAGCCTTTAAGAACCTCCGTTCCTTCTTCATCGTTTTCGGTTTCAATAAAACCGTCCCGGTCTACCATAAATTCACCTATCTGATATGCAAATGTTGGTGGCCCCATGTACCTGGATGCCTCTCCGGTCAGTTCGGAAATGACCTTTACAACCGCTTTCCGATTCTGTGCAGATGTGTCAATTCTCATGCTGCGTACCTCCTTTAATTTTTGGTAGTACATACATCACTCTAAAGCCACCATAAGTCAAGCCATATCTGCATTTTTCCTAGATACTGGTAATGCCATTACAATCACAACTGGAATTAGCCAACACCAGAACATAAATCAAGGAAGGACAACTGCTTCATCAGCTATACCTTCCTTTCCCAAATCACAATATTTTATTTTATTGCCATTCCGGATGACAAATACGTCTTCCACTGACCCCATTTGTTCCATATAGCGATTGACAATAACATCCGCATATTTCTCATCCAGTTCAATCATAAAGCAGATGCGGTTCGTTTGCTCACAAGCCATCAACGTGGAACCGGAACCTCCGAAGGGATCTAACACAATGCAATTGCTCATGCAGGAATTCTTAATCGGATATGCCATAAGAGCCACTGGTTTCATGGTTGGATGCAGTTCATTTTTCTTTGGACGGTCAAACTCCCAGATGGTAGACTGCTTCCGGTCTGAATACCAGTTGTGCTTTCCACCCTTTTTCCATCCAAACAGAATCGGCTCATGCTGCCACTGGTAAGGACTTCTGCCAAGCACAAAGCTTTGCTTCTTCCAAATGCAGGTGCCGGACAGATAAAAACCTGCCGCCTGAAATGCCTTACGGAAGTTCAGGCCTTCCGTATCTGCATGAAATACATAGATAGAAGCATCACGTTCCATACTCTGCTCCATATTTACAAAAGCAGCAAAAAGGAAATTATAAAACTTATCATTTTCCATATTATCATTCTGGATTTTTCCAGCACTGCCTTCATAGTTGACATTGTATGGCGGATCGGTAATGACCATATTTGCCTTCCTGCCCTCCATGAGTAAATCATAAGTTTTCGGCAAAGTGGAATCACCCACCATGAGACGGTGTCTGCCAAGCAGCCATACATCCCCCTGCTTTGCTACTGCAGGCTTATTAAGTTCCGCATCTACCTCAAAATCATCTTCTTCTACCTTCTTATCATGGACAGAATTAAAAAGCTGCTCTATCTCTGGCGGTTCAAAACCCGTAAAAGCTACATTGAAATCGGAATCCTGTAAATCGGCAATCAAATCGGCCAGCAGTTCCTTATCCCACTCACCCGTAATCTTATTAAGTGCGATATTTAATGCCTTCTCTTTGGTCTTATCCACATTCACGATAATGCAGTCGATTTCCTCGTAACCTAGATCAGTAAAAACCGTCACTCTTTGATGGCCACCGATGATGGTCATATCCTGATTGACTATGACTGGCTCCACATAGCCAAATTCCGTAATGGAACTTTTAATTTTCTCATATTCCTTGTCTCCGGGTTTCAACTTCTTCCTCGGATTATAGGAAGCAGGAACCAAATCCACAATTTTCAGTTTCTTAAACTCCATTTTCCTCTTCCCTCCAAAATCTGTCTTTTATATAGCAGTCATGACAACAATACTTCCGGCTCTGATTCCCGTAGGATTCAAACTCCTTACCACAGTGCTTGCAAGTCATACGGTACACTGCACTTTCCTTCTTGTTCATGGCCTCCGGATGTGCCTTCCACCATTCCCTCCGACAAGTATCGGAGCAAAACCGCTTCCTCCTGCCTGTAGCTGGCTGCGTATTTTTCTTTCCACAAAAAGCACAGGCATCCCCGCTTTGCATCTGCTCCCGAATATTCAGTTTCGTGGCTGCTCCATAGCCATCCAGTCCTCTCGACTTACAATAATTCCTAACCACATCTCTGGAAAGACCAAGCACCGAGCCAATTGCCCGATAACCCACACCTTTCATCCGAAGCTCCCGTATAGAAGTAGCCTGCACGTCTGTCATTCTTTTCACCCTTTCAAAAAAAGGCCGAAAAGCCATCGTTCCCGACAACTTTTCAGCTTAAAATTGTATAATAAATGTACTTTTTCGCAAAACCCTCTAAACACCTTTTGCGAAAAGTACAGTGTCTTTCATATATTTCAAAATAGAAAATACCTGCTCCGCCTATCCCCCCTGCTTAATTCTGCGAAAATTCGCGTGAAGGGGGGCAGCGGTCAAAGATGCACAAGACCGTAGAGATTTACCCCACCCCCACTTGTATATAATTTCAAGGGATGCGTCTTCTCAAATTTATCTTATACTGTTACAACATTTGTGACTTTGACATCCTTTGTGATCTTCACTTTCTGTTTGTCTTTAAAGATCGGGACATAACACTTCTTCTTGGAATCGTACCGCATATATTTGTTGCTTGCGCTCTGTGTATCGGGAAGCAGGTATTCCTTTCCGTTTGCATCCACAACACACATATAATCGTAATAGGTTCCTTTGATCGTTTCTGTTGCCATTCGTTCTTCCTCCAATCCTTCTGCCTTTTAGTAATGATACACTTGATACCGATCCTCGGTCATGGTCTTAACATCATGGCAATGCTTACAAAGTGGCTGCCAGTTGCGCTCATCCCAAAACAAATCCAGATTACCCCGGTGTGGTTTGATGTGGTCAACTACCGTCGCTTTGGTAAGTCTGTCCTCCTGCCTGCACCTGCGGCATAAAGGATGTGCCTTTAAGAACCTGGATCTTGCCCTCCGCCACCGCCCATCATATCCTCTGTTTGCAGAACCTGCCCGCTCCTTGTTGTGCATTGGCTGGTGTTCCTCACAGTGACTTCCTTCTACCAACCTCGGACAGCCGGGATGTCGGCATGGCTTTTTCGGTCTTCTTGGCATATTACCTGCTCCTTCCCTTCTTAACCGGGTGCGGCGAAAGGATAAGCCCATATCAATAGAAACGCACAAAAAAAGACCAAACCGCTCATGGGCTTCGCCTCGTGCTAATCCTTTTCACTGACACCGTACCACAAAAAGGGCTGTTAACCCGTTTTGTGTTTTTTGCTTTATTTCTTCATATCCCTCACCCTTGTGCTATAAATATTAAGGTCGCCAGAAGTGGGGTCTGCTGAATATTCGATGCCCACCAATTTTTCATCGTCCGGATCGTAAAAGTCAACACCGCCGCAGCTTGTCAAGGTAATCTGGTATTTCAGGCTTAGCTTCTCCAATTCTGCTGAAAACTTTCTAAACTGTTCTTTCCGCGCCTTTGTCAAAGCCTCAATTTCCTCAATCGTCATTCTTCTTTCTTCCATCCTTGTTTCCACCTTTCTTGTTTTTTGGTAGTTACATCTTAACTCTATGTACACTTATTATCCAGTCATTTAGCACCATAAATGTACCAAAGATCAAGAGCATTTATTGTGTAAACCACCCTCTTCCTAACCGGGTGCAGTGAAAGGATAAAGCCTGCACCCGTACCAAAAGAAAGACATAAAAAAAGACCAAACATCAAAGTTTCGCCTGTTTGTAATCTTTCACACTTACACTATAGCATGAAAACTGGACCATGTCAGTACACTCTTAGTACACCTTTAGTGCACCACTTAATGGCAAAAGAGGGCAGGATGCTCTGATCCTGCCCCATAACAATACATCTTACTAAAATTCTTCCACGTCCTCCAGGTAAAGCTGAAATATCAGCTTTGCTGTTTCAGCATCTCTGGTATTCAGTATGCTTATCAAGTTACTATTAAATCCCTGTAAGAAAATAGATGTTGATGTGGTGATTATAAATCTTTGTCTAAACAATTCATTAAGCCTTTCTATTGGTGCCTCTTCACCAAGTAGTTGACTGATGTTATCATAGAGTTGTTGAATCTGAACAACATCAATCCTTCCCTTAATCAAATCACTTCCATCTTCAATAAACCTTGGAGCAGCACGAACAAACGCCTCATCTGCCAAACCAACCAAATATAAATTGTAACGTGTCCTGTTCTCCTGGTATCTAACTGGATAATCTTCAACATACGATTTCACTTTTTCATGTAACGGATGGTCTTTTTTCTTTCCTTTTTTGATTGCTGCTATAGTTCCTCGGAATTTTGAAAGTTCTGATTCACCTTCCTCCGCAATCTCGAAGAAATGTGGCTCGTCTACGGCCTCGAAAAGCAATTCCAAATAGTTTGTCAACAAGTAATTTCTTGTACCAAGCTGTTTTCGAATAAATACTGCTTGTTTCCAAAATTCCTTTGTGGCGTTCTGCAGGTGCTCATAATCCAATTCTCCTACAAAACTTCTTGCATTGTTAAAAATGTTCATTTTACCTCGACCTTTCTGATAGATTAGTCGAGAACTTCCCGTAACCTAAAAACGCGCGCAAAGGTGTGACATTATCTGTCAACTCCCATGCACACATTTTTAAAATATCTATTGCCAAAGACAAAGAAAATGTATATAATTTCCTTGTCATGGTGCTATTTATAGTTGTGCTGGGTGCTCGTTTCACCTCGGTACAGGGCTGATATGTTGGTAGCATATCAGTCTGCCATGACGCTTTTATTTTGGGGTAAATTCCCGCTGTTGGTATTTAAACTCTTGTTGGCATAATTGTCAAGTCTAAAGTACATCAAATATCAAAATATATACATTTACCACTTAACCCAAGATATAATTTTCCATCTGTTTGTCTCTTTCTTCATACAGCACATCCAGTTCCCGGATTGCCTTCCTTCGATATTTTGCTATCATTGTATGGCTGATATGGTATTTTGCCATCAGATCTTCCCACCGCAAACGCTCCACCACCATATCCCATATCATTTCCGGCAATTTACCCGACAAACCTCTAATGGCATGTTCAAAAAAATCCAGTTCTTCCTTGGTCTGTCCGTACTGCTCCGCCAAATAGGAAAACCATTCATCGCTCATTTTATCAGCAACCTTACGGTAAGCCAGTGCTGCCCGTGAAGTCACGTCAGATACTCCACTGGTCTGCACCCGTTCTCCTTCAAGGCTGGAAAAGGTCATAGTAGAAATGATCTCATCATAATCAATCCTTGCACACCGACTCAACTGAAATTCCAGTACAGACAGTTCCTTTTTCATTTTCTGGTATTCCTTAAACATCCTTTCTGCCTGCACCAAACGCACCTCCTATTTTCGCCTTCACCGCTTCAATGATCGCCGACTGTCCGCAGTCCTTTTTCTCCAATGATCGCATAGCCTCTTCATCCAGTGTTCCTTTGTTGATGATATGGTAAATCATCACTGTATCCCTTTGCCCCTGCCGCCAGAGCCTGCCGTTGCACTGCTGATAAAGTTCCAAAGACCACGTCAGCCCAAGCCAAATGAGAATATGCCCGCCACTCTGTAGATTAAGTCCATGCCCTGCGGAGGCCGGATGAATTGCTGCAATGGGTATTTTCCCTTCTTTCCACCGCTTGATATCTGAACTCTTATCCAAAGGCACTGCTTTGAATCGTTCTTTGATCCGAGCCAAGTCATGCTGATACCAATATGCAATCAACACAGATTGTCCGCCCGCCGCCTCAATCAAATCCTCTAAGGCATCCAACTTTCTATCATGGATATGTCGTACCTCTCGGTTTTCATCGTAAACAGCTCCGTTTGCCATCTGCAGCAATTTCCCTGAAAGTGATGCAGCATTAACAGCATCCACATCACCGCCTTCAAAAGGTAGCAGCATATCTCGTTCCATCTGCTGATATAACTTTTCTTCCTGCGGATTCATTTTCACTTCCACCCGGTGATAAAGACACTCTGGCATATCCAAATAATCCTCAGCCTTCATAGAAATACAGATATCCGAAATCAAAGAATAAATTGCTTCTTCTGCTCCCGACCTTGGCTTGTAGGAATAAATAATACTCTGATTTCGCTTATCCGGTAAAAAGAACCGCTCCCGATAGCCACCTATGTATCTCCCCAATCGCTCGCCCATATCAAGGATACCAATCTCTGCCCACAAATCCATTAAGTTTCCCGGAGTCCCTGTAAGTCCGACTACCCGTGATGCCTTTGGTCTGAACTTTCGTAGTGCTTTAAACCGCTTCGCTTGATTACTCTTAAACGAGGACAATTCATCAATAACAACCATATCAAAATCCCATCGGTATTGTTCGCAGAGCCAGACTATATTCTCCCGATTGATGACATAAACGCTTGCCCGTTTCTGAAGTGCTGCCCGACGTTCCTTATCCGAACCCACTACCACGGAAAGCGAAAGACCCGCCAAATGATCCCACTTCTTGGCTTCTTCCACCCACGTATCTCTTGCTACGCGCAGGGGAGCAATGACCAGCACCCTTCCCACCTCAAAATAATCTAATGCTAATTCCCACAGAGCCGTTAAGGTTATGACCGTTTTTCCTAGGCCCATGTCTAAAATCAATGCACTGATGGGATTCTCAATAATAAATTCTCTGGCAAAATCCTGATATTTATGTGGCTCGTATTTCATCAAGTACACCTCCGATCTGTTCCAATCCATCTATCACATAAACTGAAAAGTCCATAGCTTCCAGTTGGCGTTTCCTTTTCTCCTGTTGTGGTCGCAGTGCTTTACCAGGAACCTTAACCTCCACAAAAGCACATCGCCTGCCCGGAAATAAGATGAGGCGGTCTGGCACACCATCAAAACCCGGTGATATGAATTTCACCGCCATACCTCCCATCTTTTTTGCCTCCGCTGCAAGCGCCTTTTCTATCACACTTTCCCGCAAATTTTCATCCCCGTTTCCGGTTTCTGTTTCCATATCCAAAAACTCCTATACTCCTGTACGCGTATATATACCTGTATCCGTACCCTCTTTATCTATTTATTTATATTTCATATTAGGAATAGGAAACATTGGAAACAGATATCTGCAAACCCGCATAACGGCTAACTTTTTTTATGCTTCCATTTCCTGTTGCCCGTCTGATGTTGGAATACTGTCAGAAACACTTTTGCCTTTGCCCTTGGTTGCCGTTTCACACCGCATAAATACTCGTTGTACTCCATAACCTGACACTCGCATTTTGCCCGAAGCATTCTCGTCATACTTTTTCCAACCACTGATTTTTTGAATAATGGACTCTAATTCATAAGAATCGGTCTTACGGAAGTTTTGACGTTCTTTGCCAAAGCACTCACACCATATTTCCATTAAGCAGAATCGCTTTCGCATAACTGTTCCAACCCGACCTTCGGATTCAAACTCACCGCCACCTAAGAATGACCGCCTTTGATATAAATCCATCGTATCCCAATCTGTCGGTAATAAACGTTCTAAGAAGTCGGCCACAATGCCTTCCCGGTCATCGGATTCCATCGCCTCCTGCTGTGCCACATATGCCTCTGCTGCCTCTTCACCCCTCAAGTACAGTTCTTCACCTTCATGGTATCTGACAATTGCCTCGGCCCATATCTGATCTACCGTATCGTTAGTCAAATCCCATCCACGGTGCTTTCCTTCCCCGGTTACGAGAATCGGCCAGAACCGCCTGTTCCCGGTAACATCACGAAGAAACCCGCCCTCGGAGTTCGTGCTGCCCACAATGACACACTCCCTCGGATGGCTTTCTACTGTCGTTCCATAAGACTGGCGATATTTATCATCTGTCCGGGTAACAAAGGATTTCACGGTCTCCACGTCCACCTTCTTGATCCCCGCCAGTTCGCCTAGCTCTAAAAGCCAATATCCCTGCAGCTTCTCAGCAGCAGTCTTGCCATCTTTCATATCTCCGATAGTGAGGGAATCGGAATACCACTCCCGGCCTAGCTTGGCAAAGAAAGTAGACTTCCCACAGCCCTGCGGACCGTTTAATACAAGCACAGAATCAAACTTTACACCCGGATTAAAGATACGGGCTACCGCTGCCACTAAGGTCTTTTTCGTAACTGCCCGGACATAAGCTGTGTTTTTAGCCCCCATATAGTCGATTAATAGTGTCTCGATCCGAGGCTCTCCATCCCATGATAGGGTACTAAAATATTCTTTAATTGGATGATATAATCGTTCGGAAGATACCACTGCAATCAGGGCATCTTTGAATTTTGTCGGTGACCAGATGCCATACACTCTTTCAAAATACAGCTTAGCACACGCCAAATCGGCATCTCCCCACCCTTTCTTCACCTGCTTCCATGGCAATTCACCGACCACATCGATGGCACCTTTTAACTGATTGAATACAATGGGTTTTAGGTTTTCATCGTAGCGAACGATCAAGGCAATATTCGACAACGTATCCTTCACAGTCCCTTTCGAGTCCAGTTTAAGTCCACTTTGCCAGTCCTCATTTTCTTCCGAAAATTCCTCATGAACTGCTTCTTTTCGCTCCTTCGCCAAAGTCATCTTCACCTTTTCATCTTCAGCAGCAAAGGCACTCATGGCTTTAAAAGATGGTAACCTGCTGGCTTCTGTATCCTCCGAAGACCTGCTATCTCTATCACCAAACTTATGAATTCGCACTACATCAAAAGCATTCATCAAGTTACTACAGGCAGGATCAGTGGCATGGTGGGAATATACAAATTTCCCCTCATATATCACGACTCCCGCCTGTGAGTCAGCCGGAATATAATCAAACCGCTCCGGCATAGCACTCTCCTGATAAACCTCTGATAGAAAGGCTTTAATTGCCTCTTCTACGCTGTAGGATCGGCAGAATGCCCCGATTATCCCTTCTTTGGAAAGTGGATCGGCCTGTTTCTTAATCTCCCGCTTTACCGCCGATTTTTGCCTGCTGCTCACCGGCCACTGAGAAGTGTCCTGCCAGTTCTCATATCGGCTTAACACCATATCTGGGTTTAGAAAATCACCCATTATATCTTGAAAGAAAAACGTTCCATCAGATGATGTGCTGGACCAATACATAAGGCGGCTTGGCTCATAGGTAGTATCATCAAATAGTTCAATCCCGATGTCCTCTGCTACCTTTCGCCCAATAGCAGTGTACTCATCGGGAGAAACGTTTCTGGATAGGGGGATGATAAGTCGCAGTCTTGGATGCTCCGATGTGTGTTTATGGGTAGAGTAAAGCAGGCATCGAAAATCAAAAAACATCTCTAGCTGCTCTACAATGTCCTCCGTCGCATAATCCATATCAAGGGTCAGACCAGAGCGGAATAGGACGTTCTCTTTTTTTCGTCTGCCGCCCTTTAGCTTGCCAAGGATAAACCCACCAACATCTTTAATATCATCCTGCTTTGCTTTACTTAATTTCCGATATTGCTCCACTGTTTCACTGGTACGGATTGTACGAGAAATACGCTCCCGAAAGGCATCAAACTCTATTTCTTGTCCGTTCCACTTTTTCTCCATGCGGGAATTTCCGGTGGAAATATACAACTTCATTTTTCCAACTCCTCCTTAAATTTCATTAAGCCTTGCAAACTCTCCGAATAATTCTATTGCTTTCTCATTGTAGGCTAACGCAGCATCTTCTTTCTTTTCAAATAGCCCCAGTTCATATCGTTTTCTATCTTTATTGATGTAGGCTCGATACTTCCCACGAGCCTTAAAGAAACTAACCCCCTTATATCCGGTACTGTTATCCCGCCTAATTTTCTGGTTGAATTCATTTTGTTGCTTTCGGCAAATCCGCAAATTCTCTAATGTGTTATTTAGCCGATCACCATCAATATGATCTACATATTCACCTTTGCGCGCATTCATAATGAGACGATGCAATTTTACTGCTCTCCCCGATGTCCGGCTCATCACATATCCTGTCCCCTCAACACACCAAGTATAGGGCCACACTTTCTCAAAGCACTCCGCCGATATCCTACATGCTTTGCCACCTTTCATTTTTATGACAGTCTCTTTTTCGCCAATAAAATATTCATTTTGATTATTATTCATACGCCTACTCTTTCTTATAGTAATCGCACTCATAGCCATCCACTCTAAGTGGAAGATCGGTTGCCCATTCCGGTGAAACCTCCATAATCTTACAGACTTCATCTAAAGAGCCAGTTCCATAATCAGTTTCGCAGACAGCCTCATCATGGCAATGCATAACAATGTCATATCTCGCATTTCTTAACCTGATCATAGCCTCAGCCAGAATATCCCGACTGGTAGCCTGCACAATGTTCTCTACCAACTTCGGCCCATATGTATCAAGCCGCTCCCATTTCTTGTTTTCACCAATGCCTTCATAAGTAAGAGCATCCTTGCCATATTTATTTACTGCCAATCGCGGCTTGATATATGACAATCTTCTCCCAGAGGGCAATGTAATAAATAAGATGCCAGAAGTATACTCAAAAGCAATCAACCCTACCTTTGTTTTCTTATGATCCTTCACTGCACTCACCGCTGCCTTATCCACTGCCCACCAGAATCCAGTAATATGGGGATTGGCTTTTCTCCATGTAGATACAAGGCCCGGCAACTCTGCTTCCTGTAACCCCATCGTAAGCGCACCCATCTGTGATAAGGCTCCAACTGCTCCCCCATACCCCAAAGCCAACTCTGCGATTTTCCCCTTTTGCCGAAGCGGTGACCCCTTCCCGATTTCCTCAATTGGCACATGGAACATGGCAGAGGCAGACGCCTCATATATCTTTCCATGCGTTGAAAATACATCTACCCGCCATTGCTCCCCGGAAAGCCACGCAAGGACACGGGCCTCGATTGCCGAAAAGTCTGCAACAAGAAAGCTGTGTCCTTCCTTGGGTATAAAGGCGGTCCTGATCAACTCTGATAGCACTCCCGGTGTTGTTTCATACAATAATTCGATATCCTCAAACCTGCCAGTTCGCACCAGTGACCGGGCTAGTTCCAAATCTTCGATGTGGTTCTTTGGCAGGTTCTGCACCTGCACCACCCTCCCGCTCCAGCGTCCGGTCCGATTCGCCCCGTAGAACTGCGGCAGCCCATGCACCCTTCCGTCTGAACATACAGATCGCATGATGGCTTCATACTTTTTCACAGAGGTCTTCGCCATAAGAAGCCTTAGCTTTAATGCCTCCAAAACCTCACCATCCGTATCCTTAATTAAATCTGCCACAACATCTTTTGCCAGACTATCTATTTCCACTCCTTGCTTTGCAAACCAGCCTTTTAGTTGGGCTACCGAATTCGGATTTTCAAGACCTGTTACCGCATAAGCCCTATTGGTTACTACTTCTTTATGAAGCAGATCGCAAGCAATTGCCTGCTCTACCATCTCCTTATCAACTAATACGCCCCGGTCATTGATTTCCTGATCCAATTGGTAGTAGATCAACTCGGATTCTGATATGGGGAAATTATGTAACTTCTCTCTGATCTGTTTTTCTACATCCACATCCCGGATACAATAGGTCTTAAACTGCTCCCATTTCTCCGGTGCATGGTGTGGCAAGTTACGCTCTCGGCCACCATTGGTTTTGGTTGCTTTGCAGGGAATACAGAAATACCGGATCAGTTCTTTTCCTTCTTTCATCTTCTGCTCTGAAAGCTCCAATACCCTCCCGACGCCATCTAATGAAAGAGGCATTGCAAGCATACTGGCCTGTACTGCAGTACACACCCATGCTTTTGCCGATAACTTTTTGTTCATATATTTAGAAAGACAAATGCGTTCAAAATTGGCATTAAACGCCGTCTTGATAATCTCGTTGTCCAAAAGAGCTTGTTTGACCACGTCTGGCAATACCTCGCCTCTTGCCAAATCAATAACGGTTGTTTCTTCTTCATCAAAGCTATATGCAAAGAGCAGCACTTCAAAAACTGGACTATCTACATACGCATACACCCCGCACTTTATCAAATCCACATCTGAATAAGTCTCAATGTCCACTGCCAAAGTTCTTATTTCACCCATGCGTAGCTCCTTCCAGACTTAATCTTGCTTACCACCTTACGGGATACACCAAACCTCTCGGCAATATCATATACATGCTCACCCCGGCTCAACGCTTCCTTGATGCCATACACCATATCTTTACCTAAAGGCAATATCTCCTCCGCCAACTGCCGACCATGGACATAAATTCTGCATCTTTTATAACGTCCCCTATTACTAACCTGATACTTTCCTTCCAATCCCGGTATATCACTCCATATTTCTTTCATCCTGTGACTCCTTTTAAGTAGGGGCGGTCAGAAACCGCCCCACTATGTATTAGTTCAAGAATTCATCTTCCTCGACCGATTCAAATTCATCTTCGGCTTTGCTTCGACTGCTGAGTGCTTCACCGTCCCGTACCTTTTGGATATTTCCCAGCCCTGCTGCCACGCCACGATTACCGTTACTGTTGTAGCCATAGAAATTTACACTAATCCGACCATAGCAACCCGAATACACTTCGGTTTGATCCAGAATCGGCTGCACTTTGCTATCCACCACCTGTGGGGCCTGTCTGCTATTCGCGTTGAAAAAGTAGCAATTCTTATATGCCTCATCATCCGGTCGGTCAATGTCTCCATCACGAAGTGGCAATTTTAAGTTTGCTGGGATCTTCCCGCCCCACTTAGAGATGGCTTCCTTCTTAGCTGCTTCAACGGCAGCCTGAATCTTTTGGATAGTTGCAGCATCTGACTTTGGAATGATTGCAGATACACTGTATTTGGGATCTCCCCCATTAATGGACTCTGCCTCCCAACAGTGCAGATAAGAAAATCTACATGGTACGATCACTTTGGTTGGCGCTTCATTTTGACTCATTTATTTTTCCTCCTTAAAATCCGCCTCTGCGGTGCTTACACTAATCGCTTGCCGTTTATCCGATTCCGGCACTAGGGTTATCTTCCCCTGTGGCTTATAGACCAGCTCTCCCAGAATCTCCTGAAATTGTTTCTTCCCCATCAATCGTTCCATTTCAGTAATCCCGATGAGGGTTTTCTTATACACATCTTCATAACCAGCCGCCTTTGCAACTTCCACTACTTCCTCTTCACTGGTATACTTCCGATTGCTCCTGCCCTCCACCAGCTTGAATCCATCCCAGTCTTTTCCGTGAGTGATTGCTTCATCCTGTGCATAGGCATAAATATCTGCCGACCACTTGGCAAGATCATCTGCAACCATTAGCACTTCTGAAATTTCCGTATCGGATAACAATGCCGGAAGGGCAAATTCCATTTGAGCCAGCTTTAAAAATCCCTCTGCTCTTGCCCTGCACTTTATTTTTGCTTTACAGAAGCGGCACCACTCACCGGGCAGATAATCCCCCTCGCCTTTAATTGCCAGTTCAGCCCTTGGCATTAAATCCTGCTCGGCCCAATTCAGCAAATCACGGACTGTTATTTCAAAGGTACTGATATTCTCGATCCGGGGCTGATGGATAGTCATGCAGATTTTTTCAATATCATAAAGGGAATCAAATAAATGCAATGCTCCAAGAGCATACAGCATCATCTGTGGATTCCACTCTGCTGATACAGATACACCTTTACCATATTTCAGATCGGTGATGAAGAGCATTTCATCTGATACAATGACAAGGTCTCCTGTCCCAAATCCCCCCGGAACCCAATTGGAAAAGTCCAATCTCTGTTCTATCAGAATAATCGGATCAGCAGTAGCCTGTCTTGCCTTCTCAATCTGCTCCATTGCAAAATTCACATAATCATCGGTATATTCTTCCATCTCATCGCACTGAAAATCGGATATCGGACGTTTGGAACGCCTCTTTAGACTCCGGCACAGCTTATGTTCTGCCAACTCGTGTGCCGCGGTTCCCTCTGCTGCATAAATGCTTTCCTGTTCATCAAACTCTTTCTCCAATTTTGCTGATGGGGTACAGTTCATCCATCGTTTTGAAGAAGAAGCAGATAAAAGCGCATGTCTCCCCATTAAAGAAGCTTCGCATCTGCAAGTAAAGCTTGGTACTGCTCTGGCTGTACTCCAGAGAGCTTTTCCGAACCATACTTCCTAAGAAGTGCCTTGACCTGCTGTGTTTTTCCATCCTGTGACTTAGCTGCCATGATCGCTCGGACTTCTTCAATCGTGACATTTGTTATCTGATCCGATGCATTGGTTTCTGGCTGAGGCTCTTCCTGTGTCACAGCATTATCTGTTGTTGTATCCTCTACACTGTTCTTCTCACAGCCATATTTGCATGCAGTCTGATGTTCTGCCAAAGAACGTACCCCATCTGCCACCATAGCAAGGCCATCCGCAATCTTTATCAATTCATTACTCATACCTTGCCTCTCCTTTCCACAAATTCTCCGTTTTCCTCCACAAAGTATCGGATGGGAATGCCTAGCCGGGTTGCCTCTGTGATTTCAAGATACATCCCCTCGCTGATCTGCTCGCCAAATACCCATACTTCTTTGCATTCCGTCATGAGTTCCAAGCCAAATTGAATCCCGGCCATCCGCTCTTCCACGTTTACTTCTTTCAGAAACTGTGAGAAATACAAATGCGGAGCTATCGGCAAATATCCCTTCTTATAGGCATATCGGGCATACTGCTTTACCAGTCTGGTATTCAACTCCTCATTGCCCCGAAAAGGACTGCAAATAAATACTTGCATCTTCGTGACCTCCTTTCATTTCGTAAGGCCTTTTCAAGACCTCCACTATATAGCCACGAAAGCGGAATCAGTAAACCCCCTGATCTAATATTTTTTTCAACTTTCTATGTATCTTTTTCATCCGATTGGTAATTGCCATCTTTGATACCCCCTCTTCTTTTGCAATCTGAGCCATAGCTTGTCCATTAAAATATACCCTTTTGACCAGCTCTCTCTGGTCCGGATTCAAATGTTGAAGTGCTTCCCCCAATGCTTGGAGGCTAAGTTTTGTAAAGACCTCTGATTCCACATTTTTTTCCTTATCCTCAAACTGCAAAAAAATCTCTTCTTCCAATCCTTCAATGGAAAGATGTCTTCTGGTCTCTGCCCGGTTCCGATTCTCCTGTTCTTTTTCTATCCCGATTACTATCTTCCCAACGGAAGCATCTACCTCAAGTTCCACTGCCTCTCCGGTTACATATTCATATCGTATAATCAAAATAAGGCTCCTTTCGTTCTGGTGAATACCGAAACGAAAGGAGCCGTTAATAGGAGCCACTAATAAAGCCACTAATGGCCTTAGCGACTACTAGAAATCTATACCTTCTGGCAGAATTCTACGAACTTTCGTCTCGTAGACTCCTGCCTGTCGTACTCATATGAGTGGCACAGTCGGCTAGTAGCCTATGTATCCTATGATTAATTGGTTACTTCCTGTATTTACTTTCTTCTACTATGTCCTGTAAGCAGACCCTCCTTTCCTTTTTGCAATATGGACACTTAATTAAAATAATCCCCTTGGCCTCTTGGGATGTGTCCACATCAAAAAGCCTCTGACATTTCTTGCAGCTACAGCGCACCTGCACTCTCTCATGATCCATACACGCTTCCTCCATATAAAAAATGAGACTAAAAAGCCCGATAAAAACACAATAATCCCATTGCATTTTCATCAGGCTGTAAACAGTCCTGTGGCTATTTTACTAGCTTTGCAAGCCAGGGTGCCACAGGTCTGGAAAGCACTCTTGCATTTAAATATGCCATTTCCAAAGTCAAACAGGTGTTACCAAGATAATACCCATCCATAATTGTCAATGTCATTGCAATATCGGCTTTCTTCATATCCGTCAGACATATCGGCAACAAATACTGTACCTTCCCTTGATACCCTTGTGGCATAACAATCCCCGGATTTATAACCGCTTCTCTCCTTGCTAGTTCGACTGCGGTTTCCAATAGTAGTGGAAGATTTTTTGCCTTTCGGATTCTAGGTGGTAAGCGTTCCAAGTTATCTGCATCGCCAAGGATGTGATCAATGTTTACTCGGATTTGCCAATCTGGATTATAATTGACACCATACTGTGCCATATAATAGGCGGGTTTTTCTGGTAATGGATGAGTGTATTTTAAAAACGGTGCTAACTCATCATAAAATCCCCGGAAGTACCACTCCAGCATAGAATCTGATCTTTTATTCTTATCAAAACAGGCATAAATCCCCTTATATCTTTTTGTATATAGACCAGTGTGAAAGCACGCAAGCTCATTCTCTACGTGAAAACACTTATTCGCTTTTGGGGGGGTACTTGCTGTATTAAAATCAATTGCTTGTTTACGAAAAATAATATGTAAATATCTCTCCAAAATAGGTGTGTCTTGATTCTTCATTTCACATGTGGGTTTCTTAAAACTCCACGGTTCCGGCAAAGCCAATTTTGCCAAAGCATCTAATTGTTCATACCAATTGGGTACATAAGCAAACTCAAATAAATCTGTATGTATCATTCGCTTATCACCTTACATTTAGGGATGGCCTCAAGATATTTCATCTGGATCTCAGCCTTCACATCCTCATCTATAAACTTACGGCTTTTACCCTCACTATCAGTAATTTCAGCAGCGGTAAGCGCATTTAAGTAGCTGTCATAATGTCCAAGAATTATTTCCTGTGCCTGTTTGTTTCCTTGTCCTGCTGCGAGGACGATGTCATATGTTAGTTCTGTATTTCCCATTATGTATTCCTTTCGTAGTATTTTCTAATTGCTTTAATAGCTTTTTGTTTCCATGTATAAATCGTTCTTTCAGAAACATTTAACAGTTTCCCCATTTCACTTCGTGACATTCCATACCAATATTCTAAAATCAGCACCTCCCTTTGCTTTTCCAGCAATTGGATAATTGCCTGGTATAACCACTCAGTAGTAATTACGCAAATATGTCCGTCACCTCCCATAAGAACATGTTCAGAGGGATAATGATCTTCAATACTTTGCTCATCGAATAAATACTGCATCTTTTCAGTTCCTAACATTTCATTTTCCTGCCGCCTTTTCTTTGCATCAATTACATTTCTGCAAATGTTTTTCATTACAGTTTTACTGTAACTATCAAAAATGGCGACTTTGCAAGCCTTATCATTTTCCGAGGGCGCCGACATCCCAACTCCCCCCTTCTATAATGACAGTATTCAGTCTTTTGATCGCCTCCTTTGAAATACTAAGACAAATGGAAGGCAAAAAATCGGAAGTAAAATCGTGATTTTTTTACATATAATGGCATGATTTTGCCAATTGAAATATCACTGCATCAGAATAGTACATTTTTTGCGCACAAAAAAAGGCTTTAGAGGAGAATACTGTCCCCTAAAACCTTAAGTTTTTATTCCAAATATCCTTTATTATATTATTTTAAAATTCCCTTTTCAACTGAATATTTATAGGCATTTTCTTCATCCTGAAAGACAGAATCATATTTGCTTTTCATTTTCCCAATTTTAATGTCTTCCATCAAGTCATCAAGGAATTGCTGAAAGTCTTTATTCTCGCTCGTTAGTCGATCAATTGTCTCAAAATCAAGGAAACTTTTTTCTTTGGCCGCAAACAAGATTTCACTCTGCATAATATGCTCTGGATTGAGTTTAATAATCCCATTCCAAATGCATTATTTAACCGTTGAAGTTCATCCATAAATTCTGCATCCTCAGCAATATGCAGCGCAACCAAATAGCCCTCATGTGCCCAACTGGAATTTGACACAGCCTGAAAATAATACTCCCGGAGATTTGCGAAATTCAAATCGATCTTCATCTCAAATGCAAACAGCTTATATGGGTTAACCTTTAATGTTTCTAACAGTCGCAGAGTATTGGACGCATACGAATCAAACGGAAAATGAACACCCACAATATCTGGATGCAGCCATTTATTTTTACCTTTTTGTGCGCGTTTCGATACTTCATGGTATATGGTTTTAGTCACACACTTGAAATGCTGATCTCCATAAACAAAGCTGGATAATAAAGTATGTAAATCCCGCTCTTTAAACGTAATTTTAGCAGGCTTCTCCTCTTCTGCTATCTCAAACTTTTCTAAGTCGGCCACTTTATCTTTTAAATAGAATTTTGCTGGGCGCTTGCTAACCTGCTCAAATATTGTCTGTGAATTATTTTTTATATCCATATATATTCTTGCCGACAATGTACGGGTGGGGGTTTTACCGGATGACCCTAACTTTTCTAACAGGCCATTTTTATCTGCCGAATTCCATATTTCTTCTACTGATAATGGAATGTTTTCAAGCTCCAATACTTGTTTTGCTAAATCTAAAAAACTGTATCCCATGTGCTGGCTCCTCACTAATTTTTATATATCCCAGATACATGTTCCTTTCCCAAGCATCTCATGCTCAAAATCCTCTAACGGGTTCATCCATTTCTCAACTTCTCTTCCCTGCTTAATAACGGATTGCAATTTTGCTCTCTCTTTCTCATCCAACGTTTCTTTTAATTTCTTCTCTATTGCATCCAAGAATTCGTGTAATACGTTTGATTTGTGCCAATCTGTAGAAATTTGGATAAGGCGTTCGATTTCATCAAGTTTATCCTGACGCATCTTTTCAATCCTTCTTTTACGTTCAGCTTCCACCCGTTTACGTTCCTGTATCCTGTCATCTAACACACTCTTTCCCGCTTCAATATTTCCCCGAACGCATAGGTTATATAATATCTTTCCAATCTGATTTTCAATTGGGTTGCCCTTCTTATCTTCGTAAACCGTTTTATAACCTCCACTTGTAAACTCAAATTTAAGGCTATCCGTACCACCATCTGAGATTATCAATGAGTACCATCCTCTCATCAAATAAAAACTCATTTTTCTTTCTAATTTCCCTGGCGACCAATGTGGCGTTGCTTCGCTAATCCCACCTTCTATCTCATATGAATTTTTATCCAACGAATCAATTATCCGCAGAACTCTAGTTACATTACTCTGGCATACCTGAAACGGATAAAATGGATCTCTCATATGCTTATTTTTTTCGTATTGCCATCTATTATTCTCACGTTCCTCTTTATCTTTCTGTTTACGTTCTTCTGCATCGTTCATGATATTCAGAACTAATAACCCTGGATTTCGTAGCTGCTTATGAACAGTAAATTTTTCACAAAATTCTTTAATAATATATACTGAATCTGGGTGTAATAAGTGTAAGTCAATATCACTCACCAAATCCTCATCCGGGATATCTTCTATGTCAAACCGCCATATAATTGCATATTCTCTAATCTTATTGGACAAAATACGATCCACTTCCGGCAATGGTGGTTTCTGCTGTACAGCTTTTCCAGCACTTAATTTGGCCCAGTACCCGACACCCGGTAATGGTATATCATACTTTCTACATCGTTTCCTCAATGCATTGTCTGATACATTATATCTCTTGGCTACGGTGGTCATAGGCTCATTCCACACCTCATCATACAATTTCTTACGCTCTGCATTTGTTATGGGATAATCAATACTCATAGGCTTCTCCCTTCTAACGACATACCATATATTGAAAATCCTTAAAAATTTCCTATTTTCTGATTCACTAACTTGAAATTTATTATCTTCACATTATTCTTTTATTACAATATAATCTTCAAGCACGATATACCAAGGAAATTTCGTGACGCCTTTGTCTGCCTCAGTAATCTCAACGTCATCATTTCTATAGGCAAAAAGCCTTCCATTCAAAACAGCTCCCGCTTTGAATTTCTCAAAGGTGTCAAATTCTTGCTCATCGAGGTAAAACAATGGATCGAAAAAACCTTGTCTTCTGTCATAATCACTTGTAAATCCAACTTTATGTTCTTCTCCCTCAAATTGAATAATAAACTCACTCATACCAGCATCAATATCAATGGTTTCTTGCATTATTCTAATAATTATGGGAATAGGACAAACAACTCGTTTTTTAATTCTTTTCGTTTTTTTAAAGATATGATAACCTCCCAAAATATAAAAATCTACAGAACAATCACTAAACTAAATTCCTATACAATGGATTTATTATATCACACAGTTACATCCCCTGTATATAATCCGCTCACTCTATTTCCTTTTTATGGAACTCATACTTTTCCGCAAAATTGATACCTTATGGCAAAAGCCCTAAATAAACAAATTAGCGTTACCCCTCCCCCTTTTGCAAGGATGATTGAGCAACGCTAAATCTCTAAAAACACACATTCAATTTTTTCATAAAACCTCTAAACCCTTTGATTTACTGGGCTTTCCGCGTGAGCAGTACGGCGGTTTCAACATGGCACGACACCTTGATTTTGATGTCTAAACTGTCGGCGTTCTTGGAAACATATCCACAGTTATATACGTTTAGAAAAACCTGAAAACTGTCCGATTTATAGGGTCAAGGTTCACGGGAACAGGTCAACTGAAATTTGCTACTATATAATGCCTTTCTGACTTCTCCCATGCACTCAACATCGAACAAGAGAATTTTCCATCGTCTCGACTTGAAATTTTATCGTCTCAACCTGCCGTTATTCTTTCAACTTTTCTTCTAACTGCAATATATATTTATCATAGTCTGACATAAATAGCTTGTCCTGAATAATTCGATATTTTTCAAACTCCGTCTCTGCATGAAGCTTTGCAATTTCTGCGGATATTTTCCCTGCATCTTTCAAAATTCCGTATTCAAACATTTCAATAAAACCGTTAAGACGAATCTCCCAATCCTGCATTGTAAGCGGTATATGTCTTAATGTCATGCTCTCCGCAAAGTCCAGATAGGCTGTTACCAGACGTTCAAGCTGACTCATTTCAAACTCAGATAAATAATTCTTTGCAACCGTAACATCTGTTTTTTTGATTTTTCCGCTCGGAGCGTCCGACCATGTGGTTAAACCCATATATTCTTTTGTACTATTAGCTCTTTCCACAATTAATTCTGCGGCAGTGTGTCCATGAACTGCAAAGTGAATTCTATTTTGCACTGTTGCATAAAATCGCTTTGTGGCTGCGGAAGTTCTGTCATAATCAATTGCAGTGGCATACAGGTCAGTAACTTTTTGATAAAATTTTCGTTCACTTGCTCGGATTTCACGAACACGCTCAAGCTGTTCTTCAAAGTATTTTTCAGTAAGGTATGTACCTCGTTTAATACGCTCTACATCCATTACCCAGCCTTTGATAGTATAATCCTTTGCAATTTGATTGACCCATTTACGAAATTGTACTGCCCTTTCAGAATTAACCTTAAAACCGACAGCGATTATCATCTCCAAAGAATAGTGGTTCGTATTATAGTTCTTGCCGTCCTCGGCAGTTATTCGAAATTTTCGAATAACTGAAT
>Ga0153922_1000064_pt1 | contig 40571 bp, 44 predicted proteins | sample TSNJ006MetaG_FD_104723 | JGI IMG/M metagenome (GOLD analysis project Ga0153922, IMG submission 104723) | Attine ant fungus gardens microbial communities from New Jersey, USA - TSNJ006 MetaG | ecosystem: Host-associated > Fungi > Mycelium > Unclassified | place: USA: New Jersey, Brendon T. Byrne... | reverse complement strand
GCTATGATGCTTACGGTCGGTGCCCAATTGCTTCTGGACCAACAACTTGGACTCAGAAGATCCTGACCAGTGTACCTTGGATTGCTGATAAACAAAGTATTCATCGTTTAGGTGGCAAAGGATCACCATGTGATTATGACATCCTGGGGCTTTCCGATGCCCTTTAAGCCATTCCAGACACCTTCCAGAGCTCCCTCTATAGCACCGGTCACACCTGAGTGATGAATGTGGGACGCTAGTTGTGTGTCATTGGTGGGGTTGTGCCGATGTTTGTACTCGAAATCTGTCACATTTACAGACTGCCAGTCTAACCGAGGATCCAAACTATAATTTTCACCGAGTGAGTAGGATTCAGTATATGTTCTCATTCCTTGAGATCGAGCAGGGGTGGGATTTCCCGCCATACCAGGAAACTTGGACGAGATGACAAGAAACATGCCGGAGATAAAGTAAAGTATGTACATCCAGAACGAAAGATGATAACAAGACCAACTCGCGGAAAGAGCAGAAGAACCAAACTGAGACATATTGCACGAAACTTTGTTATGACGAGTGCAATATTTCTGACGACATAACATCGAGCCGGCGGCTGTCGTAGATCTGAGATCGACAAAGACCCGTGACTTCACTCTCTTTTGAGACTCCGAAGACTAGTGTTTTAGCGTGCTATTCATTTCCATCATTCTCTGTTCTCCAACGCGGACTGGTCCATCCTATTCCCTTTACACAATTAACTTGTACATTATACACTTCAGCCCTCATTCTACTGTTGCCAGTGGTAGCGTCCAGCCTCAGGTCAATGCCGGTCGTCCCTTCGCAAGCATCTCACTCACACCGATCATCTCGAAAGTTCATAGAGGGAGATGAGATCGACCTTCGTAGGGCTCGTGGAGAAGTACATATCTGTCTATGACCTCATTGTTCGTGGCTGAAAAGTTACTAGATTTCTTGTGCCGAATGCAGACGGTGAACCACTCGTCCTCGACATTGCCACCTGTGCTAATTCAACCTAGGCTTAAGCTTAAATGTGATAGGAAGTTACCTTGTAGCTCCTGTAGTGCGTACACCATCTGATTTCGAAGAGAAAGAATAATGATACCATGGTGTAGTTCGACGAGGCTGCCCTTCTATCTGTCCTAACGGTAGCTTATCAACAGGACAGGGGACCAGGTGTGCTGAAATAGATCTCCATGTAAGCGGTCATAATAAGACCTTTCCAAGATATGTACTCGCCGACACGGCACACCTTCATGCCAAAATTGCTCAAATGGGTCAGCGAATAAGACAGCTAGAAGATGCATTGGCTATATTCCAGTCTGGCGTTTCGAACGAACCTCATCCCCTGCTTCGAGAAGATTTACTCACGATCAAATTCGGTATTGAAAAGGGTCAGGTACTAGAAAGGGATAGTTATATTCCTCAGTACCCGACTGAATCCATCGATGTATTCGGTACAATGACCATTGGCGATCACGGAAACGAGGGCAAGTATTTTGGTCCATCTGCTGGGTCTGAGGCAAGTTCCAGTTTTTCCCTTGCTTTCGCCTGCTGACAACCACCCAGGCTTTATTCGTAGTATGTCCATCTCTTGTCTGGTCATTTCACCCCACCGACTTCATAAAGGCTGGAGCAGAATATGATGCTCCAGAAGATGAAGACCCAACTAGCCCCGAGTCTGGAACGCCGCCCGAGATATTTCAGCTTTCAGCTTCCTTGCCGTTCAGTCCCGACACCAACCTTGATGCAGCTTTGAGCATCCTTTATTCATATCTCCCAGAGCAACCTCGAGCATGGACATTGTGTGAAACTTATTTTCAACACGCAACCTGGACATTCACACCTATCACGCGAGACGAGTTCGTAGACGACATCTTGGCTCCAACATATCGAACATTGAAACCGACACAAGCCGGAGCAATCGCAGGATTATCTGTTGTTTCTCCCCATAAACTCGCCGTTCTATATCTTGTCTTTTCCCTGGGCACCCTTGCTGATCTAACGCTTCCACCATGTTCGTACGTTTCACCTTTTGGAAAGCAGTAGTTCACCCTTGGTTCAGATAGCAAGGATGCTGAAAAGTATTATCATCTAAGTCGTGCTTGTCTTGCCCTCAACTCTATCTTCGACTCGCCTGAGATTGCAACCGTGCAGGCTATTATGCTAGTGGCGACATATCTTGCAATGGCAGGTATACGGTACACAATGGATAGCACTGTAAGTTAGGAATAAATTGTCCTGTGGGAAAATAACCACAGTAACACCAGTGGGCATTCATCTCACTAGGGGCTAAAATAGCACAAAGTGTGAGTGGACATCCTCACAATGCATCTTCATTACTGAACACCGTCTGATTAATCAGCTTGGGCTTCGTATGTGTATTACCAGATCGCTGAGGATCGAGTTGGCTTACTATGATCTGATAGATAGAGATAGCGCAAGGTGGAAGATGGATCCAAAAATAGTTCAGAGAAGAAGGTCCCTATTCTGGGAAATGTTATCCATGGACTTTTTCTATGTAAGTGGAAGAGAGATTCTCTACCGTCCAACATTGATTCTCTCTAGTCTCTGGTGCTGGGACGACCTCCAAGTATACGCCTTTCCTATGTTGATTGTGAATTACCTGAAGACGAAGAAACTACGTTTGATATGAATGGAAACCCTCTCGTCGGATGTATGACTATCCAGTCTTCGTTCACCTGTGAAAGGTTGACATTGGTAAAACACAGGCTATCGTTGGAAATATGAATTTGTCAAGGAAATTCTCTCAGGTGTACTCGAGCAGTCTCTGACTGCCGAAGCCCCGCAATATAGCGCTATTCTTGAGCTGGACCGTAAAGTTCGCGAAAAAAAACTACCTCCTCACTTGAATGTGGTTATGAGTCCCGAAGAAGAACACTTTACTCCATTAGTATATATGCGGAGCTGTATTCTTGGACAGTTTCGTGCCGTTAGTGAGTGCTCCTCCTCTGGAAGTCGGGTTGATCACTGAAAATAGGCTTAAAAGCATTGCTGTATATTCATCGAAGTTGGTTCGCTCAAGCAATGCTAAATCACCCAATGAATCCGCTAGGGAGTCCATATGCACCATCCTTCTTGGCCGCATATCGATGCGCTTCTGGAGTCATTAAAATATCGTCGAACCACTTTGACCGTTTTCCCGAACTATGTTGTAGGTGGTGGGGGATTTGGACACACCGTGAGTGACTAGCCAAGCTTGTGAGAGCACCTCGCTGATGGCCTGGTCCAGTATTTTCGGCAGCGGTATATCTACTCTTATCCTTTGTGTTCGTTTGTTCACTCATATTAGATCATTGTTGGAACTATCGTTACCCGCTCTCCGTCTTCGAGTATGGCGCCGACCGCATTCATTGAGCTTGAACAAGCCTGCGATATATTTGAGAAGGGCGCAACGCACTCTCGACGAGTGCGCAGTGGATCGGTTGGTACCCAAGGACTCTGTTCATTCTTCCCACTGATCAAAGTGCTCTAGGCAATTCTGCAGAAGTTGAGGCAAAAAGCATTACAGGTTCTTACTCAATATCGGAACGGCAATCGTCCGGCACCCAATACGGTTCTATCCGATCATCAGGAGCAAGGCGACGACGAGCTGGCCTTATTTGGAGGGCAAACACGTATATTAGTGACCCGCCTCTTGTCTGCAAGCAAGAAAAAGAGAAAAACGGCTGCATCCTCTTCTGTCCCTTGTTCAACCTCCCCAAGTCCTTTGACAGAATCCGAGAGTTTATGTGGTTCTTCCGCTTCAGCCGATGGAAGTTTGCCTGAGGTTCATCCATCCTTGGTAGAATACCTTTCGACTTTCCCTCCATCTTCTAATCCTCCATCGAATGCAGACACCCCCTGTTCCACCCAAGCCTCATCAGTCCCAGTGAATCCCTCTGATCATTATTCCAATGCATGGTTGAGTAGTTCAACCACCCCGGACACGTTCTCCGCTGCATATATATACCAACAACGAATGTCTGATTCGGCACTTGTTTTGATACCAGGAGGTATGCCTTCGGGGCAACAGCAATTTGCTGTTGATACTTCAGGATCGGAAGATATACAAATTGATTCACCTGAAAATAGTCAGCTACTGGATATGGGTATGATGGTGTCTGGAGAATCAGGGATGGACGAACAGTGGATTTCTTTCATGCGCGACTCGGGTATCATGAACTCACGTCATGCATCACGAAGACAATTCGACGCCTTTGGGAATACGAATTTAATGCCTATGGGTCGGCAAGACCTATCGCAAGTTATGTATAGTTGATTAATTCTCACTCTCAAGTTAGCCGGACGAGGTTCTTACTCTGTGTGCATTGCAATGTTATATTTTTTCACGTATATGACCAACCTTGATTATGAAGCACTGAGTTATAAGTACACCAGTGAATGATAGCTTTGGGACATAATTGTATATCAACTTTGTAGCCTGATGATTAAACAAAAAAGCAACATCCAGTACAGATTTTCATGATCATGATTAAGTAACATTGATACAAAGTAATTCAACCATGAATACCTTGTTAAGATAATCTGTGAAATGAATAGCAGATATCACTGTCAGAGTACTGGACCGTACAATCGTAATTCCCGTGAGAATCGTATGCAGCGCCCCAGAATATTCCACTGTTTCTTGAAAATTCCAAATTTGGCTTATCTCTGAACCACGGCTGATAGCAATTATCAGAGTGACTTTGACCATGGATAACGACGGCAAGCTCAGTGGGACTGATCTTATACACGGAGACAGCGATGTTCCCTACTTCAAAGGCCCAGGCGCAACGGTAGCGCCCTCCATCTCAGTTTCTACTAGTATGTCTACTTTCGATCTCGTTTATGCGGGATCTGTCCCGATTCCTAGTTATCGACTGGAACTTTTTATTCTTTCAGCTTATCAAAGTCCGGCTCCGGATGACAATGTCATCCATGCATCTGAGATCGATCAGCGAAATCCTGAGAGACACATATACTCTCGCTATACTCAGGAAGCGTCGAGTCGTGCCGAACATGTCTTAAGTAAAGTATTGGTGCGCTGTTCATTATGCTGATACTCCACAGCCCTTTTCCTGATTTTTTTCTCTATAGAAAGGTTATGCTCTGACTTACGCATCAGGCCTCAATGCAGTCTATGCTGTGAGTCATATAGTATATCACGATCTTGATCGATGATCTGATTGATGCTCTCATTCAAAGGCTTTGGTCCACTACCAACCCAGGCGTATTGCCGTGCGAAAGGGATACCATGGCTGTCAACACAGTATCGCTATCTATCGAAGGTCTCGCCCCGAGGTCGAGGTCATCGACATCGACGCGGATTTCCAGTCTGGAGACCTTTGCTGGATCGAGACGCCCATCAACCCTTATGGAGTGTCTACGCAAGTCAATTTGTCATTGCTTCTGTTCATTCAGACTTAATGAAAAACTAGTGACATTCAATTCTACGCTGACAAGGTCAGTTTTTAACTCCCATTGATATCTATCCCATTCTCTGAGCATGAATGTACAGATTCATCAGGTCGGCGGAATTCTTGTAGTAGACTCAACTTTCGGCCCTCCCCCTCTCCAGGATCCTTTCAAATTTGGAGCTGATTGGTAAGTTTGTAATTTGACTCTATAGACTAGCCTAATCTCATGAATTGCATCTAGCGTCATGCATTCTGGTCAGTGAAAAGAAATACCGATGAAAAGCAGCTCAACCAAGTAAAATTCCAAGGCACAAAATACTTGGGTGGACACTCCGACCTTCTTTGCGGCGTGCTCGTCGTTAAAACAGGAGAGGAATGGAAGCAGGTAAAATCGGTTGGGAATGTCATGTTGAACAGCGTCTCATATCTGTCCAGCTGCAATATGACCGGACTTACTTGGGATGCCCCATGGGCTCACTAGAAGCCTGGCTCTTATTGCGTTCACTTAAAACTTTGCATCTCCGAGTTCCTCGGCAATCTGAGAATGCGACTGCTCTTGCAAAATGGCTAGATTCTGTACGGAAGACTCCGAAAGGCGAGACCTTCGAGGGCATCCCTGGGGGGCTTATCTCAACGATTTACCATTCTTCGCTCCAAGGGATTGATACACGTGGCTTCGATCCTAAGAACCAGATGCTCGGTGGATTTAATGCGGCATTTGGTATCGAGGTAAGTGAAGTTATCAGAGTTTGAGCGATCCTTTGATAAAGATCTTTTCTGTATCAGCTCTCTAGTGATCAATTGGCCTCACGACTTCCGCACTTGCTTCAATTTTTTGTGGTAAGCCACTGTTGGATACAGATCCACTGTCACCCCGTTTTGAATTTAATTTTAGCCTGCAACGAGTCTTGGTGGTGTCGAGTCACTCGTAGAGCATAGGCTCGGGAGTGACCCAGGCGCTGATCCTTGTCTTGTTCGTTTAAGTATTGGGGTTGAAGAATTGGAGGTCAGTTCCTATCGAATGACTCAAAATTTTACCCAGTTGATGTTTGTCTTGCAGGATCTTAAAGCAGACTTACGTCAGGCACTTCAAAAATTGGCCAAGGTAAGCAAAAATTGTCTATTGCTCGCTTTGCATTGGCCTGAACCTATGTAGCTGGTGCCAGCAAAGTAGACAGAAATAGTCTATCTGCATATGGACTGCGTAAGAAGGCACTATATTTTGGATGATCTAGAAGTCGAACTTCTGTCGAAATAGGAACTTTATTTAGAACACTATGCAAGCATGACATTTGCGAGTATCAATCTACATGAGTTTGAGATCGCGGTAATGGACAAAGCTTGCTTTATCTTCCCAACCTAACCCCGTTCTCTTGAGCCTTCCAATTTGAGAAATGAGGCTCGCGCTAGATTCTGCTAGTTGGTCTTCTTGATTGAAACTCTCCTTGACGTAGTCATTGGCTCGAAAGGGTTGTGATCCAGGGGACTCAGAGGGTAACAGCAGCCGAATTGAAAGGGTGAGAGGGATGATAGAGCTCGTAATCGCAAAGATGTGGGTTAGTGTATTCAAAAATTTAGGCCCTGGAGTGCTGATCGGTAAAGTTAAGGTGGGGGTATACGTCGTCGGTGGATCATACCTGACTTGTTATGAATGGACAGGAGGTAATAAGATGATGCCACAACTCACCGAACGCACATGACAAAGACTTGGTATCCTTTGACCGGCACTTTTTCATTAAAAACATTAGCAAAGCGAAGGAGTCCACGTCCGTTGCTTGTAGTACATTCAGGAAACACGACTACAGGTCGTCCTGCAGATTTGCGTATTTCATCGAGTGAACACATGCGAGAGTCGTTCGTGAAGTATGGCGGGAAGCGACCGGTGAGACATATGATATGCAGAAGAGAGACCTGGCGGAATCCCTTGATTGAAATCGGTGGAATAGCAGAGTGTTTCCAGGAGGACTGGATATTAGCAGAACCGGTTCCTGTAGCCCTACCAGGTCTATTTGTGATAGGGGCCGAATCTTTCAAATCCTTCTCAAATTCTGGTAGAAACTCGGGTATTGGAAGTACAAAAACAGGATTGCAGCTTTTCGGAAGTTAACTAGGAGGGTAAGGACAAGTTTTGGCCTGGAACTCACCGAGCTGCAAGCCAAAGGATTTCTATCCACGATGCCCAGTTGGACACTATGATATCACCGGCACCCGGGCTCCAAGTTTCATTCCTGGAAGCATTGCGAACTCTTGAAATCAAATCTTAGTGAGTATCAGAGCAAAGAGATGCTTTGAGCAACAGAACGTACGGTCCTTTCTTGGTGACGGTCTCAACCGCTGGCCAAACAACACCAAGAGTCCATAACACCAATTTTGCTAACAGGAAAGTGAAGATACGCGTGATTGCGTGGTGAAAAAAAGGCACTGGAACCTACAAAGGTGTGAGAGATTGATAGAGGTATCTCAGTTGACATACGAGCACTAAACACAGAGTTTCTACCACAACCAAGTAAACCAGGGCAATGAAGCATATAATTCCCGTTCTAACTATTCCGAAGAATAGGCCCAACGTTCGTGCGATTGCCTGAAGGGAGTCAATCGAGCTTGCAGGCGGCAGGGGAATGGAAAAAGGCTATTGGAGTGTTTGGTTGAGGATTTCTGAGAAAATGCTATTGAGAGTACCTGTATACCAGTTCCAGGATCCTAGAATGGTTAGTTATAGTACTGATGGACTGGCAAACAACCCACTCGGTATGCACTGAACTTTTCCATAAAGAAAAGGCGGCTATTTTCGTACTGCCACCTACAGAAGCATGGAATCCGGGATTCCGCTGACTCTTCCCTCTAACATCTTTCCGAATAGATGGTGGCTATCCGTGCTGGGAGCTCTGTTGCACACGCTAAACACTTTCTGAACTTGGCTTCTCAACGGTATCAAAAGTTACATTTCCTCGGAAAGGTCTGTCCGAGTTGGTCTATAATTCGTCATTGACATAGAACATTCAACAGCTCATCATTTCGCTCGCCGCCTTATTCTACATCTCTTTAGGTTTCAAATTGAGTTTCTCATTTATCCACACTGACGTTGGCTCTAGGCATATTTATAATTGTGGTCACTCCTGCGCGAATCTTCCAATACTTTTACGATAGAGCGAAGGAGCTCTCGGAAACGAGCTGGGGTTGGTTGGCGCTTGGTTCAGCTATATGTGAGTGAAGCAACTCCAGGACTGTTGAAACTTGATACCATCTTGCATTATAGGCATTATATCCGTTCCTCCATTCGTTGGTCATACCATGCTCACTTCCCTTTGTGGTTTTGCATATGGCATGAAGGGGTTTTTCATTTCCTCCACTGCTTCCCTTGTTGGTTCTGCAGGAGCATTTATCATGTTGCGGTATCTTCTCAGTGAAAGGATCCATCAATGGTCGACGCAAAATCAGAAATGGCAGGCACTGGAGGCTGTTATCGTAAACCCTCATACTATCTTTCTGTCACCAGAAACGCTGAAAGGTTTACTCCTTCTAGAAAGCTCAAGGCATTCCTCTAATCATCCTTATTCGAGTTTCGCCGTTCCCGCCCTGGGTCTACTCAAATTCATTCTTTGCTGTGAGCGAGCGCTCAGTTGCTCTATCACGAATATTAAATCCTTGTTTATAGTCAGTCGAGGCCGTCTCCTTATGGCAATTTGTTTTCGCGACGTGTTTTGTTTTTCCTAAGCTTGCTTTGCACACTTTTATTGGTTCCCGCATGGCTGCGCTTTCGGACGGTCATCAACGAGACCATATGGCCACCCGTAAGCTTCATTTGTGAGGTTGAGTATAGCTCAGGCCAACAAAATTCATACAGATACGAAGGCTCTCAATGGCCTCCTTGTTGGTGGCGGCTTGTTGATTGCTGTGTTTACAAGCTGGTAAGCTGCCAGTCATTCCACCCATGTTTCCAGCTCACTTATAAGACAGGTTGATTTATACGCTTGTGCAAGGTCATGTCCAGAAACTTGAGGCTTCTGCTGACATCGATGAACTGGCCGTTGAAGCAGTGAACCAATGCGGCGAACAGTCTCCCTTACTAGGGTCAGGCACCAACTACTCATGAAGCGTTTTCGGATATCTCTTTTACAGCACCGCTAGATACCTAAATACCATTTAACATAATAACAGATGGGTATAGACTGTTGAGTGTATATGCATAATAAATATTTTCATGTAACGCATAATCCTAAGTTGGGCAAGATCTCAATAATAATGTAGGAACAGTAGACTGAAGCTGGCTCCTAGAAGGAAAACGAGAAGGAAAACTCGACCATCTTTGGATCTTCGTCGAGTCTCCCTTAGTTCACGGTTGCCCTTGTCCACCATGGTGGTAGTTACAATGGCGTCATCGTAGAGTTTCTCTGTCAGCTCAGTTTGCCTTGTCAAGTGGTCGACTAGCTCTAGCTGCAAAGCACTGATGTCCATCAACCGTGCCTCAGCCTGCTGGATGGATTCCAGATTATCTTGGACTTCCCGCAGTATGTTGGCATTCTCATTCTCGAATTGCAGTATTTGCGAATGAGTTAGCTCGATATCATCCTCGTCATCCTCATCAGAGATCACCGAAGGTTCAGAAATCGTAGACCCCTTTTGACTCGGGGGCATCCCAGACGGCCCAGCTACACTAACCCCAAGTTTCGTCGCAAAGAGATTTGATGCTGCAGCACCGACCCAACTCGTACTCCCATCACTACCGCTTTCCCACCTCGATCTCGAGTCTTCGTTGTTTAGCGAGGGTGCTCCAGAACTAACACCTAGAGATTGCGCTTCTCGAGTCGCATTGGAAGCAAGCGTATGTGTTCGCTCGAGTTGACGTTTGACACGCGCTTCCTGGAGCTCCCTCTGAGTTTGGCTCAATTCGGCCAGCCGACGATTGAGAAAATATGTGATGCTCGCATGGTGCACGGCTCTAACTTCTGAAGAGAGTGTGGAATCATCTTCAGGACGAAGACGAGCTAGGAGAAACCGTGCCAGAGGATTTGTTCTGCTTGCGACAAGGTCACTGCGTTCTGAAAGTGAATAGAGAATAAAAGGGACTATGATGACATTAAACGAATGATGCACGAACTTTTTTCGAGGACTTCCATTTCTTTGACCTTGTCTGCACATTTCGCGAGAATCATGCGGGTTTGAAGGTCAATTTGGTCTCTTTCCTCGTTTGTAAGGTAACGCAAAGAAGACCATGGGACTTCTCCACTTTCATTGATAAAGTCGACGTTTCTTGGCCCAAGACAGGAAGGTGGGGGTACTCGTCCATCCAGGTTGAGATATTCTATACGAATGCTAGACAGCATCTGCGCAAGTTTTCTAATGTGGTGGAACTGTTGGAAAAGACCCTCGATGAGTCGATTGGACGTATCGATCACTGAGGTAACGAACGATTTTGTAACCTTCAGAAAGATACTCCTTTTCCATCCTTCCCAGAGTATCTTGGCTACGTCTTGAGAAATTTCGTTGTTTTGCTTCTGGGATCACCGCTCTTCGAGCTTTAACAGCATCCCGAAAGTCAACTGTCCTGTCAAGAAAAGGCATGTCTCTTCTACTTAGATTTGATGACCGAGATAAAGTAGAGTCTCTATACAACGAGCCAGCGAGGAGAATATTAATACACGATTCCAGTCGTACACACTGAAACAAGAAAATTCTTCACACGTCCCACGTGGTGACAGCATGGCCACTGGTTCAATTTCTTGCATTGGTCTTGAACCTACCACCATTGTGCGATACTTTCTGCCCAGTTTTCGACCTCTGATGTAATCGTTGCATCATTTGTCATACCTTCAGTGGAGAGTGGGCTTTTACCTAGTGGAAGACTGAAGTTGTCTTAGTTTGAGGTGTCCGATGTTCTTTCACCATCGGCTGCCATAAGAAATGACTTACATTAGATTAGTGTATGTGTATGTAGTCAATTGCATTGGTATATCATACACTGTAGGCCGAGGCATGTGGTTGACTGGACACAACAAAATGAATATATCAAATTAATACTCTTTCTATACATTTCTGCACTCATCTCTACCCCGTCAAGTTTGCCCACACTTCCCTCCTTTGGTTATCTGTCTTTTGTCGATATATCCTGTATATATTAGAAAATTTCAATTGTCATCAACGTTGAGCAATCCCTGATCAATGATATCAGTCCTGAAAGAACTACAGGATCATGTACTAACGGTCGCGTAGCTTCCATAACTTTGTAAGCAGTCACAAACACTTGAAAGGGCGATTGATCATTCTTAGCTTAAAATAAAAGTCGGAACATTTCCCGAGATGGCTCAAAATATATTGGCTTGAATGATGTCATATGGCACCCGGAGCTAGCACCTCGTCACCTACGGTTGGCGGCTGGGACAATGGATTGATTATTCTTATGATTGATGTGGGAAGCACGGATGAAATACTGTGCCGGGACCCCATGCACTAGCAACTCGTCCATCGCTATTGGTGATAATTCCCATATCACAGTACCTCAGCGAAAAATAACATAGGTACAGGCATTTTGTTGATGGTAATTGTATAGTTCGATGTTTCACGATATCTATAGACTGCCAACCAGGTCTACTTTATGTGGGATGTGACTTGACAACAGACCAATCGGGACCCCATTAGGGAGCCCAAGTCCTTGCCTCATCAATCATAGATAAAATGAATTACCCCATTGTTCCAGTCACCGACAGTTAAGTAGAAAGCATGCGAACACCATATGAAGCTATTATTCGAAGGAGGGAGATAGAACTGTTCGAGTCGATATAAAGACGGCATTCTCTGACTTGGCAAAACTTCGAAGACATTTAGTCTACCCGTTATGTCCAGTGAGCTCTATGATAATTAAACAATGAGTCTACCTGTTCGTCCAATACCTTCCAATACAAGCCTTTTCCGGTATCTATCATTTGAACAACAGCCTACAGTGCCTTTGAAAGAAGTCCTGAATTACAACTCAGATTTATCGGATAGGAATACTCACGACAATGGTCAGTCAAATCCACAACGACTTGACAAAGTGTTAGTGAGGCCAGATCTGCGATGTCTTGTTTTTGCACGAAAGAACAATAAATGACAGTCACTTTGGCGATAGCGTCCGGCAATACGTGTGTGCCCGTCTTTGAAGTGCTCGGATGATGGAGGCGACTCCGTACTAGCCCAACCAAAGTTCGACCTGTTAAATATCTGCACCAGCGGAAATCAAGAACAGAGAGGATAGGACAAAGGCCATTCTGTCCGTACAATTGATAGAGAACGTCATCGGAGATCTCACTCTCATGAAGTCGGAGTATTTTCAATTGACTCAAACAGGAGAAGCACTGAATCAGATACGACGCTGGAATATCAGCGTCGCGCAACTCCAATTCTTCAAGGGGTGGAGATGCCCGAACCAGAAAAAAGAGTAAACATTGACCAGTCCTTTCATCAGGCACGCTACCTAGGTCGTCAGGGGACCGAAGATGAAGGAATCTGAGGCATGGAGTGACCAGATGTAACAAAAGGTTGTACATATCTCGCCCACCGGTAAGGGTGATTGAATATAAGTGGGGCAAGCTAACAAGGCGCGTAGTGTCTTCAACAGACTCGAATGCATGGATGGGCCCTGCCGGAAGGACCATAGAAAACTTTTCGAGATGATGCAGGTCTTCCAGAACCAAAAGGACAGATTCAATTGAAGAAATGGATTCAAAGTGATACGGTGGAAGAACCAGTGACAGATTGGTAATTGAGGAAGGAAGAACACTTGGAGCTGGAAGATCATTTCTGACTAGATGAACTGTTGATAACTTGGGGGCATCCTGGAATGCGGTCCGAAGACTGACAAGTTCCACAATCATGCCATTTTCGTCACTTTCGAGGTACTTCTGGGGAATGGAGACATGCAACGTATGAAGTTGGGGAAAGAGACCAGTGCATGCCATCAGGGTGCGATTGACATTGGCATGAAGGGCGGAATTAATGGTAAGAATCCCCCATTTGTTTCTCTTCTCCAACAATATGCTAATGACATCAAGAAGTCGGGTCTGGTCTCGTCGGATTTCCAAAGTTATGCGAAGACTACTATCTCCGGCCCTGGCAAGCCAGAATCTCGTTCTGTTAAAGGAATCATAATCATCGAGATCAACATAAATGTGGGACCAAACGCTTGGAAAACTGGCGGCCTTCCTCCATTGCGCGCATACGTGGGATACTACAAGGGGGGTTCTAGTGTATCCATCCTGTATACACATTTCGAAGATACTGGCCAAGATCTCAACTGGCAACCGCCGTGCCAGGGTGATCAATCCCTTGCAGTGCCTTATATCCTCTGCGTGCTTGAGTTTTTTGAATTGGAGATGGCGAACGGCCCGCATGAGCCCACATATCTCATCATCAATGATAGCGATGGCCGACTCATGGGTGCGTATTTGGATATTAATAGCCTCCGTATTCCCCTCTCCATCAGTTTCTTGAACCGTTCTTGTCATCATCTCGCCGCCAATAAGAGATTTGATCGACGAAGGCCCAAAAATTTGTGAAATGTTTCATAATTACGCTAAGGATCAATTTTCGTTGGTTTCTGGGTTGTTTGTCGCTGTTGTGACCGTGCGGTTTACGAACTTTCACCTGTTGAAACACCTAGTCCCTGGTAAGTGTATCAGACTTGACCTGAGTCCACGATGATTCGGAGTGGAATCTGAATGACCCTCTAATCTCTGGCATGTAATAAATGATGGGTCATTGAGAAGACCAGATGTTCTGGATACTGCTGAGCTTGCACCGGGTACTCGCCTGACACTACACAATTTACTCAATTTCTTGTCTTCTAGACGAAATCCCTGATGGATCCTCGAAGAGCTCGGGATCCCAGACTGGCTCGCGTTGACCGACCAACATCTACCCAGAACAGTGATTTCCTGCACTCTGTAAACGCTGAAAATGTGCCAATGGATTTGGGAAGAGATCAGTTGTCACAAATGGAACCGCAACTCTATCCACAGACCAGTTCTGTACAGATCACAAATGCTGGAAGAAGTGACGTATTGAATTCTTCTCAATCACCGTTGCCATTGGCAGGTTTTAAGCGCCCTTTGTTCTGCATTGTTTGCGCAAGTAACCAGGTTGGTCCACTCTCGAGATGACGTACTCCAAAATCGACTCCGGAACGTTTCAGAACCGTTCCATGGAAGGACATCATGTGCTCTCGTGCGTTGTTTTTTGGTGTCATTTACGTTGGCTGAATTTTACTGCCCTTATCAAGCAAAGCAGGGTACAGAGTTATTTCATCGGGCACTGGGTCGGCAGTGCGATTACCTGGCCCATCAATAGACAAACCCAATATTTATTCCTTCGGTACCCCATACAATTCGATTTATGAAGAGCTGGATGGGAAGGATTCTAGACTGTGAGCAAAATAATTGTTTGCACGATGAAATCTCATGTTTGGAGATCAGTTATAGTGCCAATGGACTTCTGCCGATGCTAGATAGGAATCGGCACATTAAATTGGCTCCAGAAAGATGGCAGGAGAATAAGGCGATTGCCGACATCGTCATCACCTGCGAAGAACGGTGCTTCGACGCGGTCTGTGATGGTAATGATCTCAAAATTGGCAATTGTTCTACTCATAACTTTTCCACAGATCTCTTGTCTCGCGCAAGCGAATTCAACAAACCAGTACACATCATAAATATGGAGATTAAAGATAACCATGAAGAAGCACTGATCGCTGGGAAAGCCATGCTAGATTTAGCAGCTGCGGTTGGTGTTCAGGCTGGTAACATGCACAAAATTTGATATCACGATCATAGATCGAAACAGCGGAGGACATCGATGAAAACATGGATAAGATTCTCCAAGATCAACAAGAGAAACATCCACATAGTCTTTTACATGCAGTTGCATACTATTGATTTTCCTCAGGTCCATCACTTTCAGTCTTCGCTGACCCGGAATTTTGCTGACGTTCTCCGTCCACGTAGCACAGGATATTTTACAACGGTCTAGAGTCCTCATGACATCATCAACATGAAAGCCGTATTATCATTGCTCTACAGGACATAGGGATCAAAGTATCCAACGTGCATAAGGGGTAGGACGCCTTGCATGACTCTATCGCTTGGATATCAGTAGCTCAAGAGCTGTTCGTTTTTGAGCAGATCTAATAATAGCTGTGCAAATTTAGCATCCGCATCAGAATCACGATAATCTTCATGTGCAGTATTCAAGTCATCCAAAGCAATGCACATGCCATAGGTACTTGTATAGCTGCACTGAAAATTCTTGAGTGTCCTGGCCGGCTGTGATTGTTGTTGAAATAACTGTGTACCATTTCCTTGTGAGAGAGGCAAATGGATAGAATTAGTCAACAATGATCCACATTTGATTCAAACATGCCACTTACCATGCACGGGCTCGCTCAGATTCCAATATATTGTATCATTGCATACCCATCGGTTTCTATCAAGCACGCAATCTGTGCGCCAAACGGGCGTGAGAATCAAAGACGTGATCGATGTGATAACAGAAACGTATTTAGCATCTCGGAGTCTGATATTCTTCCTTCTCACTAAACATGTCGTCTCTCCGCCTTGGTTACACTGCGCCTGATTTTGAGGCTCAAACTACTGCTGGGCCGATCAAGTTCCATGATTGGATCGGTGATTCTTGGGTAGGCAAACAGATTAAGTGAGTTTAAGAATCGTATCACTAATTATAGTATGCAGGCAATCCTTTTTTCTCATCCTGGTGACTTTACCCCTGTATGCACTACAGAACTCGGTGAGGTTGCTCGTCGTGCCGCCGATTTTGAGCAGCGTGGTGTGAAAGTCATCGGTCTATCCGTGGACAGCAATGAACAGCACGGAGAATGGATCAAGGACATCAATAGTTATGGTTCGACTAACGTCCAATTCCCTATCGTACGTCTGAGTGACATGCTAGTTATTTTCGGGAAATTCAAAGGGTTCTTTCTAGATCGCTGACACCGATAGGAGGATCTCTACCCTATACGATATGTTGGACGAGCAAGACCCCACCAACAGGGATGCTAAAGGGCTTCCTTTTACTGTAAGTCTGCTATCTTCACATTTACGGTAATTTTTGACTGAGGCATGATAGGTTCGCACTGTCTTCATCATTGATCCCAAGAAGAAGATTCGTCTAACCCTTGCTTATCCTGCCTCGTGTGGTCGCAACTTTGATGAAATCGTCCGGTATGTATCCCGACTCGGTGAATAATGACCAAAGTTGATTTAAATGAACTACAGTGTTGTTGACTGTACGTACTGACACAATTTTAGATACCTGCTATTGACGCATAATCTAGCTTTGCAACTTAGCGACAAACAACCTGTTACCACACCTGTTAATTGGAACAAGGGTGATGACGTCATCATTCATCCTACGGTGAACAACGATGAAGCAACTGAAAGGTTCCCAAATCATACCCGTCATTTGGTAATCATCGATGCTCTGATTTGCTGAAATCACGCTAACATTTTGAACCTAGCCCTATCTCAGAACTACACCAATTGATGCCTGAAAATTGCTCCTCACGATCACTGACACTGAAAATTGGAATTAGGTATTTGGATTGATGTATTAGAGGAGCATGTAAAATATTATGATCTTGTCTGACCTAAGTCTCAGCTTGATGTCCTAGAAGTGTGGGAAGCCTTGTTGCCTGTCAAAAGTTTTATTTCCAATAGAGTTGCACTATTAAGTAGAATCTCTCAGCTCGTGGACGCACGGAACTGATACTCTTTAGTATACCTATTAAATAGAATCTCTAGGCAAAATCAGTAATTGGTACTTAGGAATATAACAAATACACCTCAGCTCATGAACAAACGGAGCTGAGGTTTCTACACTGCGTGACAAAGATATCAGCTTACTAATATATGTGAGGTAAAAAAATATGAAATATGGGTCGAAGCAACTAAGATGAGACACCCGAGGCAACCTGTGAAGGAGAAAAGGATAAATGACACTGCGAAGTTCACAACAAAAAGTTCCAAATTTCCAGCCCAGGCGAATACCGATTCTGTTGGACAGGACAACAACATGAACAAACAATTCATGAGAGTACGCGTCATGGACCCTACCATCTCTACGTTCTTTCATCCATGGCCAATGCAGAAGGTGGTGCATACAGGTTCACATATTTGCTTCTATGAAATGAACCATGTTGATGAAATTCCAGCTACTCCCTGACTGTCTTCTCGCCAAGCGGCAAGTTAGTTCAGATTGAGCATGCTCTCGCTGCGGTCTCGCAGGGAACAACAAGTCTTGGAATTAAAGGTGCATGCATTCCATCAGGTACTAGGTCAATCTAAGTGTTATGCCTCTAGCCTCCAATGGCATCGTCATTGCCACTGAAAAGAAGACATCATCCATCCTGATTGATGATTCTATGGTGGATAAGGTGGCCATAATCTGTCCTAATATTGGCATCGTGTACTCGGGTATGGGTCCAGACTTCAGAGTGTTAGTTACAAAGGCTCGTAAAAGCGCGCAAGCCTATTGGAAGATTTATAATGAGTATCCGCCGACACGGGTGTTGACTCAGGAAATTGCGAATATAATGCAACAAGCAACACAGTCTGGGTAGGTACATCCACTCCATACCAACGAGCCTATTTATCTTCACCATTCAGCGGTGTACGACCTTATGGCGTCTCTTTGCTAGTTGCTGGTTGGGATCCCAATCGTGGGCCTTCATTATATCAAGTCGACCCGTCAGGATCGTTTTGGGCTTGGAAGGCAAGTGCAATCGGGAAGAATATGGTCAATGCGAAGACTTTTCTGGAAAAGAGGCAAGATTCTAGTCTTGTCTTTGGTTGATGCATCCACTAAATCATGATTGCCATCTAGATACAATGACGATATTAGCTTAGAAGATGCCATCCATACCGCCTTATTAACATTGAAGGAAGGATTTGAGGGTCAAATGACTGAAAAAACAATTGAAATAGGGGTGGTGATGGTACCAACGGCGGAAGAATTGGAGATGAGTGCTGTTGGTCCCAACGCCCGACCCAAGCCAACGTTCAGGAAGCTAAGTGAAGAAGAAGTTCAAGATTACCTTGCATTGTAATCCATAGTCCACGTGTATCATTTATTGTCACCTGTATTCGCCTTGCCCCCGACCTTCGCAATAGGCCTGATCATTACTTGATCATTACCTGCTCAAAGGCTGAGGAACGATCAAGTGGAAGCATCAGCTCTCGACACAGAATGATGGATAAGGTGATACTGACACTGAAAAGCCAATGTCCAGGGATGGCCAACGATACTCTTATTTCACAGGAAATTAAGTCTCTTTGGAGCCTGATCCAATCTCAGATCCTGACCAAACCAACCCTGGTCTATCCAAGCCACTGTTCATTTACGAGCCACAATCTGCAGTTCTTCAAAAGAAAAAACCCAGAACGTTTGTGCATCTGATCTGGCCCGGATACCAGACGACTATGTGGTTGTAGTCAACTCTCTAACACGCCGTGCCCGTGTTCGATGCTCGGATAAAATATGTCACTGAGGTGAAGCACCTTGATTGTGTGCTCCATTCACGTGTATAGAATCAAAGTGCCATATCTTGGCAGGTATGGAGCAACATAGATCTCAATATTAGCCTGTTTCTGATGCTGTCCCTTCGTTCGTTTCCCATGGCCGGCCAGTATATAAATTACAATCAAATCGGACGAGGAAAGCTGATCTAGTTCCAGTCTTGTTCACCACCCCCAGAATCATTTGCTATCTTTCTCACCTCTCTTCGACATGCCCTATCACCCGGAAAAACCCAAACGACGCTCGGACATGGCCTGCACACGGTGTCGAGCCCGTAAACTCAAAGTCCGTTATTTTCATTACTAGTGAGACCTTGCTTGTTCCTGCTGACCTTTCAGCCGTGTAGTGCGAAAATAAGGACAGTGTGGCGCCGTGTAAAAGGTGCGAGGGAGAAAGAGCTGAATGTATTTTTGTACCCGTCGCCAACGACACCAAGCTACCAAAGACCGCAGATTCTAGTCGCGGCAGCTCAGAGGATCGCCGAAGCTTCAATCAACGAGCGGCATCTACTTCCCCAACAAATGCGGGGACAACGATACAAGGGATGCCTCCGCAGTCCTTCGAAACATTCTTGACAAGGCACGCTGTTGTTCTCTCGATCTTTGACTTATGAATGTGCCCCTGATACTCCTGCTTTTCGTCCAAGTAGTCCTGGATGTTGTCGGCGCCCCGGCATACATTCCCCGACTAGCGCTAATCCTCCCCTTCCTACTGAAGAGCAGACCAACACCGGTTTTGCCGGCCTACATTATAGGAACGAAGCCTTCGCAAGTGTTGACAGATCTCCGTGGCTGAACCCAGTCCAACCAGAATATTCTTTGCATCCGATTATGGCTCATGCGATTATGGCTCCCCCACATGTCAACCAAGGACAGCCTCATCCTTCTGCTCGATACAGCTATTCACCGCCATCCGATCTGTCTTATTCTCGGGAAGCATACACCGCAGAACCGCAACCTCGCCTTGGTATCGATACCCACTCATATCATACCTCGGGAGATACTTTACACGAGTCTCAGAATTTACAACATCAATATCACCTTCCAAATGGACATTATCAAAGGTTTCAGTTCCAGCCGAACGATCTTCCTGCTTACTCTGTCCTCCATGTGGGTTCAGAACATAATGACAAGTGAGCATTTCGAAAAAACAACATTCTCATCAGACAATGACGACTGAGCTTTCATAATGATCAGTTTCTACGGCCACTACCGTTAATCGGTTGAAACCTGCCACCTTGTACGAAGTGTGTATTGACGTAGCTCTAATTCATTGCTTTGTTGTCATCTTGCCCTGATTACATACCAAATCTTATAATTGCATAAGCGAAATTTGAGATAATACTTGAGAAGTCGATATTCATTGATCAGCATGTTGATGCTCCCTGTCATGGTCTCCGAATAACGAGCGGCACCGGTTCCGGGAACCGTTAGCGAATAGACCAGAAGCCTTGCCTCCACATTCGTGGATTTCGCATGATGCCGAATGAGTACATTACCGTTTTACTAGTGAGGCAATCGTCGTGATTAGGTTAGTCACCCGTAGATGCACGCCAGACATCATTTCTGGAATTGGTACAGGAAGGCCACGAGTAGAAAACATGGCCATAGTAAATGTAACTCTATGGTAACCAATTAGCCGCGTGGCAGGGGTTCTGGGTTCTGAGAGGCCATGATAACTTTCTTCAGGGGTTTTTCACCTTTTTTGTGTTGAAATACAATCAGGGAAGGTTACAAACGGATAGCGAATACAAACAACTACACTACTTACCTGCCTATCTTAAATGTAAAACAATAGGAAATCACATGCATCGTGCAGGCTTGCAGAAGATTCATATTATGGAATTCTGGATCTCTTCAGTTGAATTTTGATATCCTCTAACATTTGAAAAAATTCAAAGTGACCCTTCTTTAGGCCCTGTTCTGCAACTCGGATAGGATAAGCACTTGCCTGCCAAATTTAATGTGTAGGATAGGACAAGGAAATATAAATGATTTTTTTTTAAATCACCAATTTATTACACGGAGCGCGTAGGCAGGCCGTAATATAAATGATTTTTGACATTTTCACATTGCTATCCAATACAAAAGTGTTCAGAAACCATTTTTTGACATGAGAATTAAATATAGTCTGACTATGCACATCAGCCCAAGTTGTCAGTTCTTTTCTCTTTGTTTCCTGCCACAGCAAGTGCAGCATGTTTTATGTGACTGCTTATGATAATCTTATGCTTTTGGGGTTTGTTTCGTCCCATCGATTTCGTGATAGTTGATATGTGCACGCTGATAAGTCTGTTATTTCCTTGTCCTGTACTTATCCTATGAAATAATCAAAAATACATTTTGCTTATCCTATCCGAGTTGCAGAACAGGGCCTAAAAGTGTGCTGAGGACCACTACTTAACAAGCATCATTCGCTCGTTTTAGACTTCAATTTTAAGGTAATGAACGGAAACAATGACAAAACAGAACGATAGTGCTTAATCCTGTGAGTTCTTTCCTAACAATCTTCAGATTCCAATCGAATCGGACAGGTATAGGGAAACATGTACACTGAGGGCTATTTACAGAGGCCATTGAATGCGCTGGCCGAAGTTCCAATGTACCGCTTTCACCGACGTATATTCCTCAAGGGCGTAACTGCCAAGCTCGCGACCCATTCCTGATTGTTTCTTTCCCCCAAATGGGACATTGTTATTTAAGAGACCATACTGGTTCACCCAAACCTATGTGAGCTCATGGGTCAGTCCAATCAAGCACAGCAACATAAGATGCATAAAGTGGGGATGGGCACACTCACAGTACCTGCCTCAAGGGCAGACGAAACACGCATGCATTGATCGGCATCAGCTAAACGAAGATGTTCATGGTGCTTTGTGAGTGATTACCGAAAAGTTCGAGTGTGCCATACACTTACTTGAATAAACGCCTGCACCAAGACCATAATTCGTATCATTTGCAAGGGTGATCGCCTCGTCTTCTGTCTTGAACTTGCCGACGGAAAGTACTGGTCCGAATATCTATGTCCAGGTTCACTACGGAGGTAGGGCCGCAAAGCTATATTTTACCTCTTCTCTGACCTAATTACATATCAGACATCAGGCATATTTAGTACAAGAACTTAGAGTGACGTACTATCTTCATATCGGGACGGATGTCGGTAAAAACTGATGATGGGTCAGAACCATACAGAATGCGAGTATCAAAATTCCCACTGGTTGGATCTACGTAGAACCCCTTTCCTGTCCGTCTGATGCCACCCAGGATCACATTTGCACCTTCACTTTTACCGGCTTCAATATAATTCCATACCCGGTCATACTGGCCTTTAGAGACCTAGTCAAGGAGAGTTAAGGAAGTTCCTCATTAAGTAAGAGATCGTGTTCATCACCGTACCACAGGTCCACAGGTAGTTTGCTCGTCAAAACCATCACCGACGACTGTGGATTTAACTGTCGCGGTGAGTCGCTCAATGAATTTGTCATAAATGGATTCTTGAACGTAGACCCGCGAACCAGCGCTACAATCTTGCCCTGTGTTATAGCATATGCCTAGGGCTGCCCAGTTGGCAGCTAAAGAATACCCAGTAAGCCCGATGTGCGAGAAAACCAAAATATCGATGAGCACAAAATCACAGGCCAGTATGGAAACGAACAAGGCCTGAAAAGGGTTGCTCAGATAAATCGACTGATACTCACCTTGCTCCAGATCTGCTGATTCAAAAACCAGACACGGCGATTTCCCGCCGAGTTCCAAAGATACCTGTGATATGATCCTGTTCAATCACAAGAAGATGCCAGGGTCATTTTTTTTATTACTTTTTTCAAGTTGCTTTTTGCAGCCGCTTCCATGACTTTACGACCAGTGATCGTAGATCCTGTGAATGCCACCTTATCAACGTCTTGATGTGCTGTCAGAGCTGCACCCCCGACCGAACCGAAGGAAGGAACAGTATTGATGACACCAGGTGGGAATCTATTCAATCGAGGCATATAAGCCATCCATCTAATCGACAGGATTTCTACTTACCCGGCCTCTTTGACGAGTTGCGAAAGTTTCTGAACAGCATCAGATTTTTTTTCTCTCATCGCGCTGTATAGTGCCTTACCAAAGCAGTCAAAGGGGTCAACTCTGAAGGCTTCATGACGATCGTGCAGCCCATAGCAAGAGCAGGAGCAACTTTCCACGCCCTGATGAATCAAGTCAGAAGTAGCTACAGTTAGAGGTGAACTTCCACGGACCACATTCCGATGGGATAATTCCATGGAATGCTGCTGGCATATCAGCTAGATTTCTTTTCCAATTACAGTTGTTACTTACATCTGACCACAGACGCCAATTGGATCGTGGCGAGTGAAAGCCAATTTAGCTATGTTATCGACTTCGAGAGTCTAGTGATTCGTACGATGAAGACAAGCCACAAAATTAAAACGCCATCCTAGTGGATGGGGCTTACCTGGCCTATAATCTTGTCGGCCCAGCCTGCATAGTAACGGAGACACTGAACGGAATCGATGATATCAAAGTCTCTATCGTGGGGTCATGGATAACGTAACGGCTGGATGCCAATAATAGCATACCTGGCGATCTCGACAGGTTTCCCGTTGTTGAGAGATTCAAGCTCAGCGAGGCTCTGTTGATCACGATCAATTAAGTCGGCAAGTTTATTGATGAGTCTAGCTCTTTCGATTCCAGTGACGTTCTTTCCCCATGTGGTTTTAAAAGCACGCCTAGCGGCCGCCACAGCCACATCGATGTCCTTTGGAGAGGCTAAAGGGCATAAATATCACGATCCCTCCTGCTTGAAGTGCCGCATTACCAGAGACAACAGAACAGATGGTTTCCTCCGTCGCGGGATTGACGACCCTGAATTGAGCATCGGTGAGATAACTTTGCAGAGTACATGAACGTACGTAATTCTTTCCGAGGAATCAACGGACGGAACAAATTCATTATCGATGAAGAGTCCAGTCGGGACAGTTATCTTTCTATCAAAGTTGGGAATCTGCACATCGACAGTGTAAGCCATTCTCAGTGGGATGAAGATGCGGGGAAGTGAGAAGCTGAGCAAGAGAGTTTAAGAACCTTCGGACCGAGCGTGTGTATCTTTCTAGTAAGTGTGACTGGTCCGCAGCCATTTCCCATCTACTATTTCATCCCTGCTTACCAGAACGACACCTTGTCTGTCCTGTTCCTTCTGCAGCATTTTCATCATATCTTCATCTTGGGTTTATGCACCATGAGGATGACAGGATTGACTGTAGCATGCCTGCGCCTCCAGGTGCCCAGGCCTCCGGTTCTGCATATATATTCAGGTCGTCCCGCTACAAACCTACAGACAACGAATTTATACCTCCATGGCTGTTCAGACGCCCAAAACTCTCTGAAGGCCAGTTATCTAAGCATTCTGATGGTGCAAAAAACATCAGGTTTCAGCTGCTTGAGGAGCAGCGGGGCAAAACGGAAGTCTATCCTTGGCGGCAACTATCTTCCTTTCCCACATCCACTTCCTTGACGTCGCACGATCAAATAGAAGAAGTACGGTCAAATTTGGGCAATATATCGGATTACCAATTGCCACAGACCGAAGCTGATCAATTCCACCATGGGAAAGAAATGGCCCATCCTTCAAACGACTGCTCCCAAAAAGTAAAATCGGTCTCAAACCACCAGAGAAACCGGGTCCGGTACTCAGTTGTGACTTTATCAAAATCGAAGGTAGACCCCTCTTTTTAACAGCCTACCTTAAACACATTACTCGTCCACAGATTTGCTACCATTGTGAAGCAAACCTAGAAAACGAATAATTCTTGTGTGAGTGTAGCTTGAACCCTATTCTCACTATGGCCTGAAGAGGACATGAGTTTCCCGATGTAGGAGACATGCAGATGCAGAAGAGTATCTACGACAACTAATACCTTGTATTCAAAAAATGGCTATGATAAATATGATAGCTTGGATGGTTCATCTGCGTGTCGTTATTCCGGCAGCCCGAAAGATGGCTCATTATTCCATTGCCTTCACATCTTGATATATGATGCCTTGTGGCAGTCTTCTTTTGATGGTGCGAACCTCGTCTAGATATGTTTGGAGTGATTAATTTTTACGGAATTCATACCCAACTTTACTGAGTTAATGAGTATGGAGGAATAGGACAAGATGGATATCCAACGACACGTGAAGACTCAAAAATCTTCAGATTCACATTACTGGAGTCGATTCCATTTCTATGGAATGATGCATTGACATCAGAACCGGGTACAGAACCAAGTAAAAATGGAACACAAGGATCACATAGGAAAAAGAATTTGCAAGAGAACAAGGAATCTTCACCCAGGTCCCCCTTTTTCATTTAGTGAATATGCTTATCATAATTGTATGGAAAGAATGCCTCTCGATGTTCTAGACACCCTGACATAACATCCGGACGTTCATACTGCATTACTTATAAGTCTGTACAAAGAGTGGGTTGTAGATACTTGTTGTCCACAATTAAAGGTTTTAATTTGATAAGAAAATTTCAAGATTACAGACCAAGCAGATCTCCCACTTTTGGGATTTCACCTGCCTACATACTTCGTTCTCTCAGGTGTCCCCGTGTGGTCTTCCTTCAACACATCAGATGACTATGCTATGGCCACTGTCATGCTGCTCATTAGCCTCTTCCAACAATGTGACTTATCAAGGAATAGCTCCGCTGACATCAAGGGGTAGTGGCATCCCAGGGCCGTGATAAATACATCGCGATAATTTGTGGAGTGCATTGTTTCTACAAGAATCGCCCAAAGCCCCCCTCGCGGAAATTCGCACCAGGCTCAATGGAAAAATTCTCAGCTGATGCCACTCTCGTGGTAGCTTATAAGTTTGGGGACGTGATTGGTCAGAACGAAAGTGGTGGGTAACACGCAACTCGATTCCAATAACCCTGATGGGGTGTCATACCTTTTTAGGACAGGATTTTCAATAGATGGTAATTATAACATGACCTGTACTAATTCTGGATCACTAGTCAACGAGTGTGGGAGTATTGAAAACTCCATGTGACAAGAACTGTAACAACAATTAATCTCATCTGGTTATGTCGTTGACCCTCCTTACTCGTGCCTCGGCTCGTCAAAGCATTGTTCGTATAAGAGCTCTGCATACTACTTCTCCAGTTCGTGATGTCCATGGCCATTACCACGTGCGTATTGTATTCTCTCCTGCCTTGCGCGCAGGACCATTGACACTTTTCCAGCATTTGCCCTTTGATTTCCCTACCAGTCAAAACAAGGGTATTTTTGGGCTTAAGGTTGCCGCATATCTCATTACCGGATTCTCTATTCCTTTTGTTGCTTCCTGGTGGCAATTGTATGTGTGATTAATTGCACGTCTCGTTCAATCGCTGATCGGTGGTTTTGCAGGAAAAAGTCTGCTGGTGCTTCTGGAAATTGAAATGAAAGCATGAGACGGAGTTTTCCCTGACGATTTATTCTCAGAGTCCACCTCTGTCGCTCATGCAATATAGATTCTCTCGTTCTTCAGCTAGTTCCGTGTTTGTAGATCATCCTACCCAACCATGTTTGATAGCTAATTAGGACAGATCAACAAAAGGCTTCAATCGTTCAATAAAAGGCCGTCCGATATCTCATGGGCTACTAGAGGAGAATGTATTTCTTGTAGAAGGGCAGGAGTAGAGTGGTGAATATGGCATCGACACCAATCTGAGAAAAGTTGTCTGAAATCAAGACAGCCCCGATTATAGATTCTACTACATCTGAAAGTGCCTGGCGGAAGATCAACAAATGTTGGAATATTCACTAATTCTGCACACCTTGGGGGCATCAAGATCCTTCCAACATTGGACCATTGATCTGCTTTCTTTGTGCACCCTGGACAGCACTGCTGTCTGCTGTGCGAGCAATGCTGTCTGCTGTGCGAGCAATGCTGTCTGCTGTGCGAGCAATGCTCTTTCATAATTTCGTATAGTTTGTCCGATCTGTTGTGTACTATAGATAAATCTGTGCAATCCCGACCAAACGCAGATAGCAGCGAGAGTTGAATTCGACACCATCATGCTCTTCATGCAATGAGCTTTTGAGTTCATTGTTCGTGAACGAGCTACACACACCTTCAATATACTGAGATCACCTGGTGATGCACGTTGATTCTCGTCAAATAAATGGCGCACGACCACTGTCAGCATTGCGAGGTTTTAGTTTGGCTTCGATAGGAAGTGCAGGTTCTCACAATAGTCTAAGACCGCGTCTCCAATGAATTCAAGGCGTTGATGGTTCTTCATATCCACGGTAGTAATGGCGGAATGAGTCTTTACAAGATTGTTATCAGTATGCGACACTGAAGTCACAAAGACTTACCAGCGCTAGGGCAAGAAGATGAGCCTTCTGAATTGTATGCCCAATGATGTTTTCAATTGCGGTGATCATTGAGGTATCCAGGTGCTGGCTCTTGCTTGCTGGAGGGATACAGTCTCTATGAACAAGATCAGACCACTCTTCTATCTCGGTGAATGGTATCATCAATGCTTTTGCTGCTCTGAGCGCTGCATCTCGTCCGCCGGAGATACATGCTGCGCCTAAGATGGCTTCTGCAACATCAGCCACGGTCTGGAAAGATGATCAATAGCCCAATATACAGAGATACAGAGAGAATGACGCGGTAACTACCTTGCTTGCAATAGTTGACAGAAGGGCGTTCTGTTTCGGATGCTTCTTTCGGTTTCTGGGGCGTTTTCCTAGATCTTTATTTGTAGACCCTGTCGACTCGACTACAGAAACTGCCTTCCTTTGAGTATCTTCCAGTTGCATTCCAGGAGGCATCCAAGACTTCAAGTTAAACGGTTTTACTTGAATATAGCCCGGGAGTCCAATGCGACTGGTGATACTGCAAAGTTGTTGATTGCTGATGTATCTTTGTCGGGAGGTGTGTAGTTCTCCTTCGGAATCATAGGGATGCAAAGCATACACATAAAGACTAGAGAGATACTTTAGGAAGGCATCCCCTTAAGAGTGGTAAGAACTGGTAGCCAGATACTAAAGCAAACTTGCTTACCCAGTAGTTCTAATCGTTCATAATCGTACTCATTGCAAGCTAGAGGCGATGCAGTGGCGATCACGAGCAGGTCATCTCTAACACAATGATTGAGGATTTTGGCATTCAGTCGTTTGACGAGAAGAAATTCATCGATTCTTCGCATGATTGAAGGAAGAAGATAACCCATCCGCAAGGTACTGCGACCATAGATTCATGAGCACATCAATAGGAAAAATCGTCATCATGGTGTCAAAACCTTGTTGGAATAGTCAATTTGTGGCTGTACTCAGGAATCAATACTGAGCAGAAGTATCAATATACTATACAACATGAGCAGATGTGACTTACGTTGGACTACTTCTTCGGGAGCTTTGTTATAGGAAGAGATTCGTGTATTGAGACAATTAGTCGCGCCAGGAATTCTTTTCACCTCTAAGATTGGTTGATTCGGCTCTATTAGCCCGTGAAATGTCTTCCTACGACGGTGGCACTGTTCAAGTAGTGTCTTTCCACCATTTTCGAAGCGTTCATCCGCTGCAAATGCAGCATATTTCAACAACGAATAGCCTGTCGATTTGTCGTCTACTTCGCTGAGTGGTGTCATATCATTCCGGACACGATTAATTTCGCATCGGTAAGTAAACTCCGCCGCTCGATCCTGAACTACAGCATCATCTAATTCCTGGCTCAAATCAACCAAGTTGGCGAAAGGGATGGCCCAAGTCTCCGATGCAAGAGAGACTGTATGCCAATCAATGTCGGTGACAAATGAAGAATGTAACAGTTGCTGATCAGTTTCCAAAGGTGGAATCCAGGTTCGTTTCATAGGTAAAAGAAAATAACCCATATTCTGTCGAGAGGAAGATTCAAACGGTTTATTCAAAATGATTCGACAGAATTTGACCATGAACCTGTGGATTAGTTCAAGTTGGCTCATCTCTAGTTCCATAGGAGCTGCTTTGTGGAGATTGAGTTCCAGTCGATTGCCAAGATGAGAAAGCTGGAGGCGAGGAAGATCAGGTAAAGGAATTCGAGTAAGGATACAAATCGGTGCGTGTTTTTCCACACCAGATCCAAGAGTCGTTATCGAGATGATACAAGGATATAAAAAATTAGGATTAGGCGGCCGAGAAATGGATATTGCCCAGAAGTCCGGGGAGAGTGGAATATAGGGTCGTTCATGATTCGGATCAGCTGAAGTCTCGATTTCATCATCCCGGCCCAGGAATCCGCCTGGGGCCTGTGGGTGAGGGAAAAGTGACGAATCAAGTTCTCCTAGGTGCTGCAGCTGACGGCAAACCAGATAACATGCTTCCCGACGAGCCAGACCGCGGGAAAGACAACAGGGACCAGGAAATATATCAATGGGAGTACCAGACAATCGTACTATGCAGGACCATTCCACACAACCAGAGCTTTGAGACCTCACATATTCGATGAAATCAGTGCTCCTTGGAATTCTGTTTGATAGAGCTAGACCATCGACGTAGCGAAATAACGTTCTGGTTGCCTGATGTTTCCCTAGACCGTCACCCGTCAGAGGGTCCTGCACAAAATCCATGTCATGGTCATCCTCGCTATCCGAATTATACGCATCGCCGTTTTCATGTAGAGGTTCCGGCGGGATCATGCAAAGAGACTCGTACTTGACATTGGTACTCCAGTGGAGCATCTCCATATTGAGAGAGATTTTTGAAAGTGCGCGTCTATGGGCGTTATTACCCTCTTCAGTCATATGGATCAAGTGCCCTCCTTTTTCCAAAATGTGACTGCGAGCAAAAGCGTGGAACAACTGGCTTTCAAAGACATCAAATCTTGGTATTTATCAGATGGCAGCGATAGAAACAAGGGATACCAGAAGTCTCACAGTATGACAACGGATACTTGAGGAAGTGCCACATCTTCATATGCTTTCGTTGCGATCAACAAATTGCATCGACCAGAATCGAACTGCCTGTAGAAACTGTTTTCCTAAAGCCGATAAACCAGTTTGGGAGTGCAAGAAGAGCACCAGGAGCTTACCGGAGACATGTAATCCGAAGAACACATGTGTCTCACTAACATGACAGGGCGCAAAAACTGTAAACGAGGCATCAAACTGTGGATTAATGCAACCAAAAGCTGGGAGATAATTCTTCGCTGTACTGCCAGATATCAGTAGTCAATATGACACGACCTAAGCCCTGGACAACCGTACCAAAGATGATCCCTCGAAAATCACTTCCGAAACATTTGAAAGATTCTAGCACGTGGATCAATTGAATGAACTTGTGGCTGACATTCATGTCGCGGGAGGTCATGTCGAGGTTCGGCAGTCTGAAATGCCAGTGTTTGACAAGATCCTTTGCCCGTATAGAAGGCCTCTGGTCGAAAGTGCTGTGGTCTTGATCTTCACTAGGGGTTTCAAGAACTTCCCGCAAAACGAGGTCTGCTGCGCAAGAACCCAATTCCCCCAAGGCCATTCTTGCCTTGCGAAAGTGGCGCTCAAGAGAAATGTTACCCGGATCGCAAGCTCGCAGCCTTTGGCATAGGAGGGTCTCCTGCATTTGTTCATGCTTAACATAAGCTATTACAAGCTCCATCGGCTTGTTCTGGCTCATCAGTTCGGTTACATTGAGTGCAGTATCTTTGAAATCAGTAAAATTCAACAAGCTGGCACTGAGTTTCGCTCCTAATTGGCGAGCATGGGATATGGACAATATGTCGTGATGAGAAGCTGACAAAAAAATCAATATACGAGGCCGTGCAGTGAGCGGTGAATGCGAGGCAAGATCTCCGACGATTTTATTGATTGCGAAACTAGGGAAGTCCGCATCCCCAAGAAGCGAAGAGTAGTAAAGGAGTATTGTGGATATATGATCAAGCAGGAGCAACTTGTCAGAATAAAGCTTTACAAACACCTAGATGTTATGAGCTTTTGTTTCGATCCTTGGGTAGGAAACAGGTATACCGGGGAGGAGACAAACACTACTCCATACACTCGAAAATTGATCAGATCATCCTCATCTTCCGTAACCGCATATATATATTGAGCGGGAATTCGGTGTTGTAGAACCTTTTGCAGCTGTTGCATTGTGAGAGCATCGCTGTAAAATCATGTGTTCATCTGAAAAATAGGGCAATGGGATTACTAACTCAATCACAATTACAGACACAGAACCGGGAGAACCTCTCTCGTAGACAATCCACGGTAAGATGCTAGTTATTATCGAAACCGCAACTAGAGTTCAAGTCAGTTCAAAACTGCATTGCAGGTATTTCATTTGCTTACTTCCAGGAGAACAAAGCACTATTGCTGAGAGCACAAACAATGATCGATGACGCGCCATCTGGCAGAGTACATAACGTACTGTTCTTGATTTGTAGCGTCTCCTTGAGTTCCTCCTCCAGGCGCGAAGCTCTCTGGTTTTCGTGAGCATCTCCCAAGCTCGTCTTCGAGACTTTTGGGAGAGGCCCTATTTTCGGGGAGTCATCAGGGTCGTATGCTCTTTGACGCTTTGTAGAGCCTGGGTAAGAACAGCTATTTTGATTTGGGATCATGAACGACAGTACTTGATTTCTGGCTGTCGACTGCAGTTGCAGCTGTGTTGTGTGATCCGGCGGCCCGGCCCGGCGCGCCCTAACAGACTCACCGTCGCTCTCTAGGGATGTCTTTGCTACTTAGGGTTTTAATTTATTTGCTTGAGACTTACAAACCATGAACAATACCACACTTGTGTTGGCTCTCGGCCTATCGCTGGATTCAGACTCACCTTCACAAGCTCCTTCTAGAAACCGTGTTTCATTGGGGTTATGCCTACCTGAAAGGTTACCAACCATGAGTGCGTTTTTTCATTCCTTGACTCGTAGTACTCGTTTATTATTCTTGAAAGGTATACTACAGCGTGAAGCTCGGGGTCACGCGCCCAAAGCTTATCTGAGGAGCTTGCAGCATAGCCCGGAACCTTCGTCACCTCCTTCATCTGAATCAGGCGAAGTTACCGAGCATACAACACCTGATGAAGACCCCAGTCGAGAGCGCAAGCTGAGCATGAGCTCAATTGTCTCAGCGGCAACTATGAAATCGGCGTTTGGCAGACTGCTTAAGCCAACATCACCCAAAACAACTAGTTCAGCGGATGTCATGAGTAAATTACCTGAGGTGGAGTTGCTCTCTTACAATTCAAATCGACAAAGTGGTGACAATGAGAGGTCAGCCATTTGAAGTTTTGCGGGCAGTCGAACAGCACGACATCACGTTCCTCGTACACCTACGTGACAAAGCATTTCATGTGAGTGCACTGAGAAAGCTTCCCATTTGCATTTACGATTTTGTCCATCGTACAGCTACTGCTCCGAAATTCGGGTAACACAACACCGTTGATTCACGCCATACGACTTGGACACAAGGACGTAGCTATTATTCTACTAGGAACATTTTCACGCTGGATCAACCACCTTGAGGATGGAGATCTACAGAGCCCTTCAACCATAAGACTGCTGAAGGCCCTACGTCAGTATATTCATCCTTTCGCGCAGACTCAGCTCAAAATACACAGGGGTCAACCTGAAACTTGCGATAGACGAAGGGCTAGCTCAACATCAGAGCGACCTTATTTCCTCATTTATGCAAACCCTGATAATGAGTGAAGGGGATAAGTGGGTGTGGGCACAGGTTCAGACTATATCTCTTGCTTTAAATGCAGGTACGGAAGGACAACCGGTGGCTTTAGCAGGTTCGGCAGTACGGTCGTTTGCCACAAGGAGGCTAGGGAAGGCAGATTTTATTGCGTCCCTCGAGGATTAGTGCGTTTGACAATTGAAATTTCCTTGACTTCCTGTTGACCCAATACTCTTAGCATTGCTAATGCCACAGTGTAAGTTTTTTTGTAAGTCTCCCCACGTAGCTCACTCATACTCTACAGAGATTTGTTGATGATGAGTGCTTGGTCAATTGCATTGACATACATCGAAGGAGAGCAAATTCCGGTTCGTTTGAGATTCAATCATCCTAGAGCTTTAAGCTCATAGTTTCTTAGTCCTACTATTTTGCGAGAGACTTACGAGTGTATGGCGCTTTCCAGGATCGTCTCAAAACACACAAGAATGAGATTAGAGAATTTCCAAATAAGACATTGAAGTGGCAGCTCAGAGTACTTTCTGCTGTACTCGAAGGCCGGTCAATCACTTTCAGAGTTGGTACCCTTCTCTTCCCCTCTAGAGCTCAGTACTTGACTTTTGGAATCTTCAGGCTAAGGTTGAACTGTTAGCCAGTCAATTCGACAATGCAACATAGTGATCTACACCTTTGGAACTGCCATGGCTCGTCTTCCCTATGCTCGTACAAGGTGCCACCCTGAATAAAAGCACACACTCAGAGGTCGGCGTATCATTGAGCAAAAATCAAATTATCACTTTTTGCTGCGGTTCTGATCACTGGATGATCATGCTACTCTAGTGAGCATAAATGCTATGTGGCAAATGTGGGACCTTTCTTCAGGTTACAATTGTATGATTATTTATCTTGCTATACATAGATAAGAATGACACGCTGCTAATGTCTAACTCAAAGAATTATTCTGAGGTCTTTCCACCAAACGAAGCTCCCGACTGTGAGCAAAGCAAGGGACGCGGGACCAAGGTCGGTTATGAAGATAGTGTAGATCCAAATTGTAGCTAAGGGCGGACACTGATAAGCACTCTCCCGTCAGGGTAAGATTTCAAGGATTATTTCAGCACCGAACCTGCTTCATGTTTGTTAACCAGTTCGAGTGGTTGATTTGGTATATGAGACGACTTCCAGAGATGATGCTGACTACAAAAAGAAGGATCTGTGTCGTCCTATAGGACTTATACCGTGATGCTAGCAATCAGATCAGAAGACTGGGGGGTACAGAAGTTGAGCAGGCCCACTGTAGAAAATGAAAATAGCCATGACTGTTTGCGAAGAACAAAAATGAACCAGCACAAGACACGGCACCGAACGAGGAACTCACTGGGAACACCAGATACTAGTCGGTCTGAGATGTTGCTCCAAGTAGGCTTCCTGTTATACTGATAATGAATCAAGCTGCGAGAGGTTCTATAAGCAAATGGATTCCCTTGTATTGTTTCATGGTACACACATATCCATCATTATCAGTAAGAATGTCAAAGGGACAATATGAAAGAGTACATTCCCTACTTCCTCACCGAACGTCATGTCTTCCAAATCTCCTGCGTCTGCAGACAGTACTTGGCCGGGTCTTGGAATCTGCTTCAGAATGCCGGATTCCTTGACGAGCCTCCGTTGCTCTTCCTCTGAGATCTCAATCAAGGGTTTTCTGGTCTTCTTTTTTGATATCTCAGAGGGCTTCACCATAGGGACATCTTTCGAGGAGGTTGGTTTCCCTTTCCGTTGACGAGACATAGTAAAGAGGTTGTGACTCCGTCACATCAACTTTGTTATAAACGACGACAACCATGTCGGATGATGAGAAACTCTTGAACCTTCTTGAAACCCACGGACAAGAATTTTTACAGTCATTTAATCTCTCAGATGTAGTTAAATCTACAAAAAGGAAAGCAAGAGTTGCAACACCAGAGTATATCTCGCCAAAGCGTGCAAGACGAGCTCACGAAGAATCGAGCTCAGAAGAAGAGTGGGGTGGAATACAACCTGAGGGATCAACAAACATCAGTGACTCGGATTCAGAGCCTGGTAAGTCAGGTACATGACATCCTAATGGGCCTTATTTCCTGATCACATTGCAGATTCTGAACATGATGATGGATTTACAGCAGGCAGTTTGAATCCTACTGATGAGAAGACTATCGTGTTCTCGGAAAGTAAGTTTCTGCCTGAGACGATATCAAAAACAGAAATGAAGGCTTTTATGGTTAGTCCTGGTTGACCACCATGACAATTCGATACTTGATAGATCCATATAGTCATCCAAGGTATCTAAATTTCGAGGTTCAGACGCCATATCTTCGCAAAAGCCTTTAATGAAGACGGCACAAGAGGAAGAGGATGAGCGGTAGGCGGCATTCTAGAGTTTTATTCTGTACTGACATGAGTCAAAGGACAAATGCAGAGAATGATGCTCTGCTTCATAAGCTAGTACATACACAGCTTTTATCTGGCTTTACAAATCCTGGACTTGATATGAAACCCACTCAACAACGTAAAGCTCTTGCCGGCCGAGTGATCGAGCTTGCAGAGGGTGCTAAGTTAGGGAAAGGTGAAAAGGTAATTAGAGATTCTGAAAGGAACAAGGCGGGGAAGCGGGTGAGAGAGGGTTTAGTCCGAAAACAACAGGAACGACAAAGACAGAAGTTGGATGAGGTAATTCTCGTTTCCCCACATCTTCCGAGGAACTCTGTTTATTTGATCGAAGGCCAAGAATATGGGGAATTATCACCCAACCCTGAAGAAATTATTCGAGACCTCAAGTATCCCGGTGTCCCGATCGAAGAACAGAGGGCTCAAAATGGGAGTGGGGAAATTCCATGGAGGGGTGCTCCAACTGAGCAAACAAGAAATTGCCTCTGTGACAGGCGGCCCTCAACGTTCTAATGGAAAAAAAGGTCGCAAAAGAACATAAGCTGTTGGTCCCAGGTGATGTTCATTCATACGAAGCATTAGTTATCACATCCTGGTTGGTGAAACGCTATTTATGATAGTACCTATCACTAAGCCTTCCGACGCCCAGAGCTATGCAAGCCATAAGACGGATATGAATGCTGAGGATAGTGCGGATAATGATAAAGATGCAAAGGCTGGGAATGCAATGAGTGCTGCAAGTGTTGGCAGGGATGTGAGTGTTGAGAGTAATGAGAATGTTGTGAGGAACGCGAGTCCTGGGAGTAATATGAGTGCTGTGAATCATGTAGGTATCGAATTTGGTGCGAGCGATGGGGATGATAGGATTGGCTAGGATGGCTTTTATTGGGCTGCTCGTTAGTGTAAGTGAAGACATGCCGAATTTAAGTACTCACCCCGGTATTTGGTTTCCATGTTCGTCAATTATAATGACTTTGACCGGACGGCGAGACTGTGGATCACCAGGACTGTGGTTAACCCAACTAAGCTTCCGATCCTTCCGTCAAATGTGTTTATGTAGAACATACCGAGGATACCTATCGTCCCTATAACGGCCACCGTCCACTGTACCATGCCTATACAAGATATTTCCATGCTCATCCTGAACTGTGAACGTCGTGAAGTCCCTCCTAGACCGTCCCTTAGTGGTATGATCAGGTTCGCCGATCCTTCACCTCATGTAAACGAATTCCATTAGCTAAGAAGTGAACCACAAACCGAGCGATTTCACTGCCATTGTGATCCCTGAAAACGACATGCGCTCCGGAAGGGACAATATAGCAGTACTCCGGATCTGAGTCGGATCCGTCAAGGGAAGGGCATCGTTCATAGATTCTTGGCTGTTCAAGGGTAAGTGTGAACGACAGATGAGGTCCTTCCATTTACCTCAATCGTTTCAGAACAACGGTGATCCCTGTACGGCGTATGAATCTTTATTTGTGGCTCTTCGGGGCCCTTGTTATGTTCATGACGTCTGCGCTATAAAGATGAATCAGTGTCTGACTAGCGAGAGACCACTTGGAACAGACACCTCGTAGGCATGGTTTTGTGCAGGTGCTCGCCGCCTGAGATACGAGGCATCTGGTTCGTGGTCGGGCTCGTAGGTGCGGTAGATGTTTCGGTTCTCTCTCCGAACAGGGGGAGAGATGATCTGAGGCTCCAACTCTCCAACAAGTGTTGCCTCGGGATCATGTATAGTCTGAGGTTCTTCATCCACCTGTCGTTCCGTTGTATTCGAGAGCCATTCAATCATCGCTGGCTGCTGTGTATACGAAGGCCCATGATCTTGATCAAGTTCAAGTACAAGCCTTTCAGAACTATGGTTTAATGAGCGCCTGTGTCCATTTGTTCCAGTCAGATCAGCACTATTTTCCTGAATCATTGGATCTGCATACGGATCCCCCATACTATCAGGTTCTCGGTATACAGACGGAATGGGAGTAAAAGATCTGGATCTGGATCGACTTCTACTGTGTTCAGGCTGCCAGGATGTGTGTTTAGGGGAACTGTGACTATAACCACGTGTCGAGGGTGTGGCATAGGAGATTTCATGTTCATATCGCTGCGGAGATTGAGACTGGCGACAGTGATGGTGATGTCGGTGATGCCGGCCATGATGTCTGCCATTACGCTTGGGATATATTCTTCCTCGAGGTGCAGACAAATCTGGATAAGCCGCTGGGAGATCGTTGTCAAATCCTGACATTGGGGTGCCAGAATCTGTATTTGTATTGACTTGGAATCTTTGTTGGTGATTGTCTTCATACGGAAATGGGTACTTCTCTGGCAAGATGGAGGTGGATATGCTGGCATGGTCATACTCTGAAGATTGATGAACAGGGAATACATCCTCTTGAGGGTATTGCGACTCTGACTGTAGTACCATGGGAGCCATGGGAATGCCTTCTGAGATATGATAGCGGTGCTATAAGCATTAAATGATTGAATGATTCTCGTCAATCCAACTGGTACTTGGAAATATCTTGCCTTGTTCTTCTTCTTGAGTGTACCTCGCCGTCCAAGGGAAGGATCGGATATGGGCTGGGATTTGATGATTTCAGTAGGTATGGATGCCGAACGTGATCGTGTAATAGAATTTGCTGGAGACAGGGCACTTGCCGTATCATAAGCAAAGTCTTTGGTGACAATGGGTTTCGGGCGAGGCGAGGTTCTGAGCCCGCCAATTGTCCTTAAAATATTGAAGTTGGGCATGGCGTTAGATGGTAGACGGGACTTCATGAGCTTTATGGTGGCCTAAGACTGGATCAGTGCGGCCCACGAGGTGACCATGCAGTCGAAATGCACCACAACTTCATGAATGATTTGTATTTGACACTGCCCTTAGACAGCGTGCTGAAAATGTTCATTTCCGAATTAAATCATTGATAACATCTGCAGAGCCGAGCATATTACAATGATCTCTGGGTTTCATACGACACCGACCAGTCCTCGTGTTACAAAATCGAGTGCTCGAACGACGCACGCTCATGTCATCATGCGTGCCTGTGTCTCATTCCATTGGAGTTGCTTTACATTGGATAAAGCCTGAATGACCTTTGTCATCGCGTCTGCAGTTGTGGCTATAGTAACAGGGTCTGTGAGGGTGGGGTTGGACACGAGTGATGTCAGCCGAGTATTGAGACTTTGTAGCGAGAGCTGCAAAGCTTCGGAAGAAGCACAAAGTGTGTCCATGGTCGACTCTGCCTGGCAAAAATTTAGTAAGATTTCCGAAGAAATTACTAAAACATTCACATTCGCCGTTGAAACCTGGTTCAAAACTTTCCTTGTTGGATTTAGACCCGCCTGTTCACGCTGACTGGGGAAGACGGACTTTGAAGATAAAGTATCGATCTAAAGGACCTGAGTCAATGTGAACATATCTCGAAGAGGCTTACTTGATGATGAGATTGGCTTGTTGAAGGGGCTACATGTACAAGGCCAGTGGGAAGAGGAGTTTCGGGGACTGGGGCGACAGTTTGTGCTGCAGGACTAGCATTGACTGGAACCAAGTTTTCCCGTCCAGCCCAATCTTTCTCGGTGATGTAAATATTTCTGCATAGAACACACTCCTGAAACTGCGTTAAAGATTGCGTCAAGGTTCAATGAAAAACTGAACCTTTTTCGGGTTTGTCTCCCCACCTGTCTTGGGTGCACGAACGAGTGGAACAAAGTAACACTCACTCCTCGGACATTCATCACCCAGCATCGTCCAGCCTTGCAATAGACGTCGGCCGATTTCCGTAGACGCACGGTCGGTTTGCTCACGACGTCGACGTGTTTCTTCACTCTCAACAAAAGGAATAGATTCGTCTGTAGCATCAGATAATTCTGTGGCTGGGGTAGACACCCTTGTTACATGAGAAGCAGAGGACGTCGAAGTGGAAGGGTCCACTTGAGTGGTAAATACAACTTGTGGCTCTCGTGATTCTTTTCGGAAGGTCGACAAGATAAGTACTAGATGGTCACAACAGGCATACCATTTTCATTTTCATCGCAATTTACGCATAAATGGACAACTGGCCTCTGGCCTGCCGGTGAGCGTAAAAGCGGTATTGCACAACCTTTGGTTGAACAGGGGTTGTTGGTCAAAACCTGAGCTTTGTGAGTGTACTGTCGCTCAGGAAAACTGAACATACCCAGCCTTTGAGCATGTAGTTGCTGAGGGCATCAGGAGGGTCAAGGACGGGAGGCATGACCTGGAAGTTTGTAAACGGTTAATCTTGATCTGCGCGAAGTCACACGTCACTGATTTGCTGCCACGACATTAGGTTCATCCAGGTTAGCTGTGTTCCTATGCACTGGAGACAGTTCTTACCGGAATGTCTTTTTCTCATTCTGTTGGCCTCCTTTCAAATTCCCCGTCAGTTTGCTAACACCTCAGCATCTCCTCTCTCAGGCTCGGGCTGGTCTACTCAACGAAAACTTGTAGCCCGGTACGTCACAACCATACTCTGAAGGCTCCACCAGAATTCAACTGACACTCAGAATATAGGGAGAGGACGCGAGAACTGTTTTATCATGGCTATGACAACTACATGACTTTCGGTAAGCAGCTCATCATCACCCTTTGATACACTCCTCTCAAGTTCAGTCCTCAGCTTTCCCATTAGACGAGGTATGTCATCTGAAATTTCGATGTTCCAGTAACATGAATAGCGTTTCGCAGCTCACTCCACTATCATGTTCTGGTCAAGGTCCTGATTGGGAAAATCCGTGTGTTTTCCTCTGACACTGCTTCGAATTCCTGTTTATTTGACCCCAGCACGAATATTGCGGCCAATGACGTTGCCGGAAATTTCTCTCTTACACTTGTTGACGTGCTTGACACACTGGTTGTTCTTGATGACAGAGAGGGGTTTGAAAAAGCTATCAGGAATGTTATCCGTTGGGTTCAATTCGACGTGAATACAAAACCTCAAGTGTTTGAAACAACGATTCGAGTTCTTGGAGGTTTACTTTCGGGCCATTTATTTGCTAGCCGTCGAGGACAACCCTTCTTCCTTCTCTGGTACCGTGGGGAGCTGTTGGAACTTGCTCACGATCTTGGCAATCGACTTCTCCCGGCATTCTCCACGCGGACCGGCTTGCCATTTGCTAGGGTATTGACTATCGTTTGTCTGGTTTTTCATACCAAAACTCAATACACGCGTTGTAAAGATCAATCTTCGTAAAGGTGTCATTCGCGGCGAAACTCTGGAAACTTGTTAGTATGGGTTCTAATTGTTGATCATGTGAGTGGGTACTTAGTTCTAATCTCAGGCACCGCTGGAGCAGGGTCTCTGATATTGGAGTTTGCAACACTTAGTCGGCTTACTGGAGATGAGCGGTTTGAGAAGGCGGCATCCAAGGTGATTTACCTTTTTATCTTCTCGACTCTGGGAGTACTTCATGGGACGAATCAGGCATTTTTTGCACTGTGGAATCGTAAATCCGAGATTGGCCTCGTTGGAAACACAATCAATACTTGGAATGGTGTACGTCGGTACGCAAGGAAATATCAAT
>Ga0153922_1000063_pt1 | contig 40638 bp, 34 predicted proteins | sample TSNJ006MetaG_FD_104723 | JGI IMG/M metagenome (GOLD analysis project Ga0153922, IMG submission 104723) | Attine ant fungus gardens microbial communities from New Jersey, USA - TSNJ006 MetaG | ecosystem: Host-associated > Fungi > Mycelium > Unclassified | place: USA: New Jersey, Brendon T. Byrne... | reverse complement strand
TTTCCGCCCATTTCACGGGTTTTTCGGTTAAATACTGCCCAGTATTCGCCCTCAAAACCCGTAAAATGGACGAAAACAATCGGCACAAATCTGATAGCGATACTTTTGTCCCAAGCTCCTAGGGGCATTAAAAACCGGTCTTGATATTTTGATGAAAGAAGAAGGAGTGAAGGTTGATATGTTCCTGGGTCATGGCGGTTTCTTCAAGACAAAGAATGTGGGACAGAAAATCATGGCATCAGTTGTAAACACCCCTGTATCAGTTATGGAAACAGCAGGTGAAGGCGGGGCATGGGGGATAGCACTTCTGGCTTCCTATATGATCAACAAAACAAAAGGTGAAACATTGGATGCATATTTGCGTGGGAAGATATTTGCCGGTAAAGAAGGGGAATGTATCATGTCGGCATCAGAAGATGTAACAGGGTATGACGTTTTCTTCAACCGTTACGCCACAGGCCTATCGATAGAACAAGCGGCTGTTGATCATCTGGTTTAGAGAGATTCGTCTTGAAAGAAGATCCAGAACGCCATGGCGCTCTGGAATAAAAGGAGATAATAACATGAAGATGCTAATAAATGGAAGCTGGGCGGATGCCGGAAATAAAGAGACAATTGAGGTTATCAACCCGTATTCAAATGAATTGCTGGATACCGTTCCGGCGGCAACAAAAGAAGATGTAGACCAGGCAATTGAAAATGCCGTCTGCGGTCAGAAAAAGTGGTATAAAAAGAAAGTCCGCGAACGGGCAGAGATACTGCGAAGATATTTAGAGCTTCTGAAAAGGGAACGGGATGACCTGGCAAAAACAATTACACTGGAAACCGGGAAGCCGATATTTGACTCTTATGGAGAAATTGATTCTGTTCATATGACCTTTGAAAGCTCTATTGAAATTGTTAAGCACCATTATGGAAAATCAATGCCAATGGGTATTGAAGGCGGGTATGATGATGATCTGCAGGTAACTGTCCACGAACCGCTGGGTGTAATTGCATGTATTGTACCATTTAATTTCCCGGCAGCTTTATGGGCCTTTAAGGCAGGCCCGGCACTGATGGCAGGAAATGCAATTGTCGTAAAGCCGGCTACCGTCAATCCACTTTGTGTATTGAAGCTGATGGGGCTTCTCGTAGAAGCAGGCGTGACGCCGGAAGCAGTGCAGTGTATTACCGGCCGTGGTTCCAGGGTGGGCAACTGGATTGTAGAGAATCCATTGATTGCCCAGGTGAATTTAACCGGTGGTGTGACAGCTGGAAAAGAGATAGCCAGAAGAGCAGCAGAAAATCTTACGGATTATAAATTTGAATTAGGCGGTAATGACCCATTAATTATCTGTGCAGACGCGGATATGGATCTGGCAGTTAATGAAGCCGGGGATAAGACCAGAAATGCAGGGCAGTGCTGTTCGGGTGCCAAGCGGTTTATTGTACATAAATCAATCAAAGAAGAATTTATGAACCGATTAATTGAAGAACGCCTAAAGACAGTCAAAACCGGTGATTTACTCGATATGAGAACCGATTATGGAACCCTGATCAGAGAGGAGGCGGCAATAGAAGTTGAGCAGCAGGTAGGAGCAACCATTGCCCAGGGTGCAAGGCTGGTATATGGAGGAACCAGAAAGGGTGCTTTCTATGAGCCAACCGTACTGGACCATGTGACTGTGAATATGGATATTGCCAGGGATATGGAAGTGTTTGGACCGTTATTCCCGATTATCGAGTTTGAGACCTTGGATGAGGCAATTGAAATTGCGGAAGCCTCCTCGTATGGTCTGAGTGCGGGCGTTATCACAAATGATTTCCAGGATGCCATGAAAGTCGCAGGCAGCTTAAAGTCCGGTATGGTAGCCGTAAACGGTTCAGGTGGTTTCAGGGCGCAGGAGCTTCCTTTTGGCGGCGGCAAGAAGATGAGCGGAAACAGCAGAGAGTGTATGTCATCTGTACTGGAAGAAGTAACCCAGGAAAAGGCTATTATCTTCCGTTATGCCATGAAGAAGTATAATGAGCCGGAAGGAGTCTGAAATGAAGAGTTTTACAGGTATTTACCCAGCCCTTATTACCCCTTTCGACGAAAATGGTGGAATCAATATGCAAGCCATAGAGCAGATTATTGAGTCAGCCATAACAAAAGGAGTGAGCGGGTTTTATGTTGGAGGAAGCACTGGTGAATCGTATTTGCTTTCCGTAGAGGAGAGAAAGCAGGTATTGGAAACAGTTGTGAAGGTTGTGGGAGACCGTGTCCGCATCATTGCAAATATTGGTATGTTCGCAACGGAACATGGAATCTCTTTGGCCAGGCATGCCCAGCAGTTGGGCATAGCAGCAATATCATCCGTACCTCCATTTTACTTTAAATTTAACATGGATGAGTATGCAGCATATTATTCAGAAATTGCGGACGCCGTTTCCGTGCCTATGATCATCTATAATATCCCGGCCATGTCAGGGGTGCATTTTGGTAAACAGGACATTGACAGACTTTTTAGAAAAGAAAATATAATTGGTATGAAGCATACCAGTTACGATTTGTTCCAGATGCAGCAAGTAATCGAAGAGCATCCGGAAAAATCAGTTTTCATAGGCCATGACGAGCTGCTTTTATCAGCCTATGCAGCGGGTGCTAGGGCGGCGATCGGCAGTACCTTTAATTTTATGGCTGAGAAATTTATTGCAATCGAAAATCTCTTTAAACAAAAGAAATTAGAAGAGGCCCTGGTAATACAAGGACAAGTAAATTCAGTTGTTGAAGTATTAGTGGAAATCGGGGTATTCAAAGGAATCAAAGCGGCATTAAAAATGCAGGGCATTGACTGTGGTGTTTGCCGCAAACCTTTTACACCATTAAGTGAAGCAGATGAAAAGCGACTGGCAGAAGTGTTAGAAAAAACAGGATGCCTGTAAGAAAGGAAACGATTTGTATGGGAAAATCAAGATTAATAGGTGCACTGCCAGTAATTGGCATCCGTCCAATTATTGATGCACGCCGCGGGATACTGGATGTTAGGGGCTCGCTGGAAGAACAGACAATGAAAATGGCGGATGCAGCAAAAAAGTTATTAGAAGAAAATATTCAGTATACAAATGGCGAGCCAGTAAAAGTGATCGTTGCGGACTCCACTATAGGGCGTGTGGCAGAAGCAGCTGCGTGCGCAGATAAGTTCAAAAGAGAAGGCGTGGATATTACCCTGTCCGTTACCCCGTGCTGGTGTTATGGTTCTGAAACGATGGATATGGATCCCATGACGATTAAGGCAGTATGGGGATTAAATGCCACGGAAAGACCGGGCGCAGTCTACCTGGCCTCAGTGCTTGCGGCGCATAACAGAAAAGGACTGCCGGCTTTCGGGATTTACGGAAAAGATGTTCAGGAATCAGATGATAGCCGGATTCCGGAAGATGTGCAGGAAAAGATCACCCGGTTCGCTAAAGCGGCAGTAGCGGCGGCATCTATGCGGGGAAAAAGCTATCTGCAGATTGGTGGTACCTGTATGGGTATCTCAGGATCCAGCATTGATCCGGATTTCTTCGAGGAGTATCTGGGAATGCGCGTGGAATCCGTAGATGAAGTAGAAGTGATCCGTCGGATTGAGCAAGGGATATATGATAAAGAAGAGTATGTAAAAGCATTGGCATGGACAAAAGAAAAATGCCCGGAAGGGCTGGATAAAAATCCTACATTCGCGCAGAAGACCCCGGCAGAAAAAGAAAAGGATTGGGAGTTTACGGTTAAATGTGCGTTGATCATCCGGGATCTGATGGAAGGAAATGCAAATCTTTCCGAAGGAAGTGAGGAGGAGGTATTGGGGCATAACGCGATTGCAGCGGGATTCCAGGGGCAGCGGCAGTGGACGGATTATTACCCGAATACCGATTATCCGGAAGCGATCTTGAATACTTCCTTTGACTGGAATGGAGCAAGAGAACCTTATGTCCTGGCAACGGAAAACGATACCCTTAACGGAATAAGTATGCTTCTTCTCAAACTGCTTACCAACCGTTCACAGATGTTCTCGGACGTAAGGACCTGCTGGACAGCGGATGCCGTGAAACGGGCAACCGGTTATGAACTGGAAGGTAAAGCGAAGGAGGCTGGCGGATTTATTCACTTAATCAACTCAGGTGCAACCTGCCTGGATGCCTGCGGAGAAGCAAAGGACCAAGCTGGGAGCCCTGCGATGAAGCCATACTGGGAAATGAACGAAGCTGATATCGATGCCTGCCTTGAAGCAACACAGTGGAGTGCATCCGATTTAGGATACTTCAGAGGTGGCGGCTATTCCTCCAGGTTTATGACGAAAACCCAGATGCCGGTCACCATGATCCGGGTAAATATTGTAAAAGGAATCGGACCGGTATTACAGTTGGTAGAAGGTTACACGATCAAACTCCCGGATGAGGTATCTGACCATATCTGGAAACGCACAGATTACACCTGGCCGTGTACTTGGTTTGCACCGCGGACGACTGGAGCAGGAGCGTTCAAGACGGCGTATGATGTGATGAATAACTGGGGAGCAAACCATGGGGCAATCAGCTATGGCCATGTGGGAGCGGATGTGATCACCTTATGCTCGATACTGAGAATTCCAGTATGCATGCACAATGTACCTGATGAGAAGATTTTCCGCCCGGCCTGCTGGAATGCTTTTGGAATGGATAAAGAGTCACAGGATTACCGGGCCTGCGCGGCGTATGGGCCGATGTATAAATAACATTAAGGTGAAGGCGAGAGTCTTCGCCTTTCGTTACGAAAAAGCCAGAAAAGGAGCGCTTGTATGATAACATCTTTCTTAAAAATGGAGCTACACTAGTCTTTATTGTGTGTTCATGCAGAAAAAATCAAATTAGTCAATAATGCTACAGGAAAATTCAAATGATTTTTCCTGTAGACGAAATAAATCCCAAGGGTTCGTATTGGCCCGCCCTCTTAAAGTTAGATTTTAGTTCTAACTTTAAGAGGGCGGGCCACTTTCGCCAGAGATTATATCTCCAAAACCTGGCGGTATGATAATCCAGTTCCGAAAACTGGATTATATCAATTGGTATTTCTTGGATTCCAGTGCTGACAAAACAGCTTGTGTTTTGCCATATCCGAACCTGCAATAACTGTTGTAAATCCTGTCTATTGTTTTGAATTCTCATTGACACCGCCAGTGCTGTTTCTCTTTAAATCACAACAATTCATTTGCATTTGAAGGTAAATCGAAGAGAAGCCATTTTGCTGGCTCATATAGTACATAATACTATCGTTTTTCTGCTTGCTATGCAAAGCTAATCGGAAATCTTTAGTTGATCATAGTTTCCAGATTCACAAGGATAGACAGAAAAAGTAATGATCAGGCAGGAGGGGAGTGGATAATTCTTCGCTTGCTTTATGCAGTTTGGATAGAAATTGTATTATGAAAGAATAAAGTAATAATGCTTCAAGATGAATATAGGACAAACATAAAAGAATATCATGAAAGGAAAGGGTGGATAGATGGTACAAATGGCAGGTAAAGAGTTAGTAGATATATCAGAGATTAGGATAGATCAGTCGTTAAGTAAAACAGACCGAATAAAGAAATATATACAAGATATCGGGAATCCTTATGACTTCAAAGTAGGGGATTTGGAAGTTGAGATATCGTTTGAATCGGATGGACAGAGTTTACAGGATAAGATGGAGCAATATTTTGAGACTATGATTATTTGAGAATCGCTTGCATTAAGGAGAGGCTTTTGATATGATACCAATAGGACAAATCAAATCTCATGTTTACAAGTGATTCTCGACTTAAGGAGGATCACTTATGCAATCTATAACTGAAATATGTTATTATGCTGCGTCGTATTCCAGATTATCAAAAGATGATGGAGATAAGGCGGAAAGCGATAGCATTAAAAATCAAAAAGAGCTTATCAGAAATTTTCAAAAAAACCACCCAGAGATCAAAATTGCAGAAGAATACTCCGATGATGGATTTAGCGGGGTTGATTTTGAGCGTCCGGCATTTAAACAAATGCTTGAAGATATAAAGACCAAGAAAATCAACTGTATTATTGTAAAAGACTTATCCAGATTTGGACGAAATTACATTGAAACAGGCAAATACATAGAACAGATTTTTCCGTTTTTAGAAGTCCGCTTTATTGCAATTAATGATAATTATGACAGTGTTAAGGTAAAAGATCAGGGTGACAATATTATTCTGCCGTTTAAAAATCTGATCAATGATATTTATTGCAGGGACATCTCCATCAAAGTTCGTTCCAATCTAAATGCAAAGCGAAGGAAGGGAGACTATGTAGGAGCATTTGCTCCTTATGGTTATAAAAAGGCGGAGGAAAATAAAAATCAATTGGTCATAGACGAACCGGCAGCAAAAGTGGTGAAACAGGTTTATAAGCTGAAAATAGATGGCATCAGCAATCAGGATATTGCCAGGACTTTAAATGAAGAAGGGATTCCAGCGCCCTATGAGTACAAAAAACATACTCCGGAGGGGAGGAACTATCAACCTAGTTTTCATGTTGCAGGCAAGACCAAATGGTCAGTAACAACGATTATAAGGATACTTGAAAATGAAGTATATTTAGGGCATTTGCTGCAAGGGAAAAGTACACGACCTAATTATAAGGTAAAAGAGCAGATTGATGTTAAAAGTGATGAATGGATCCGTGTAGAACATACGCATGAAGCAATTCTTTCCCAAAGCGAGTATGATCTGGTTCAAAGATTATTAATGATTGATACACGTAGATCACCAGGCCAGAACAAAGTTTACTTATTCTCCGGAGTTTTATATTGTGCCAAGTGTGGTGAAAGTCTGGTAAGACGGCCGATTTCCTCTGAAAAAGGGAAGTATGAATACTATGGTTGCTATACAAAAGACCGTAAAATAAAATGTAAAGGGATATCCATAAGGGAATCGGCGATTGAAACTGCTGTGTTGCAAGCTATCCGGAAGCATATTGAACTTATTGTTGAGATGGATAAATTGTATCAATTTGTAGATCAAATTCCAATCCGCCAAAGTGAAGTGAAAGCCCTTGATGAACAATTACAGGTGCTGGGTAATAATTTAACCAGATATAAAATGGTAAAGGCTTCTTTATATGAAACCTTTCATGAGGGGCTGATAAACCAGGAAGAATATCTGGATTTAAAAAGCGTTTATGATAAAGAGGAAAAGGAAATAGAGCACTGTATTCATCGACTTACTGGCAAACGAAAACGGTTTCAGGAAGGCAAAAGCGATAATCAACAGTTTGTGCAATTCTTTAAAAAACATCGAAATATTAATAGTTTGGATAGAAGGACTTTGGTCATGCTTGTGTCTAAGATATATGTTTCATCCAACAAAAAGATAAAGGTCTGCTTTTCTTATCAGAATGAATTTGAAGAAATGCGTAATCTGATCAATCAAGTGGAGGAGGTTATATAGCGTGGCCAGAGTCAGTAGAAAACAAAAAGTACGGTCTGACGTTCCAAGCACCCCCACGAAGAGAGAAAAAGAATATATTGTAGGGGCTTATACCAGGCTATCTAAAGAGGAAGAGCCTGACGATCACAAGTTAGATAACCAGGATCAGGTGATTCAGGAGTTTGTAAGAAATAATCCTCAGTTTTTTCTATATAAGATATACAGAGATAATGGCTGTACAGGAACTAATTTTCAGCGTCCGGCTTTTGAACAATTGATGAAAGATGTAAAGAAGGGAGTCGTTAATTGCATTATTGTAAAGGATTTATCTCGACTGGGGAGAAACCATATTGAGACAGAACAATATATACAAGTGCTTTTCCCGGTTTTGGATATTCGTTTTATTGCAATCAATGATAAGTTGGATACATTAAATCCAGATAATGATATTACGGTTTCCCTAAAAAACATAGTAAATGAGGCTTATGCCAAGGACATCTCGCGAAAGATATTTTCGGCCAAGCAGACCCAGCGATTAAGAGGAGATTTTGTTGGGAACATTCCCCCGTTTGGTTATGAAAAAGCAAAAGAAAATCCTCGCAGACTTGTAATTAATGAAGAAACAGGACCGGTAATCAAGAGAATATTTTTGCTGAAGCTGGAGGGCAAGACCAATACTGAAATTGCAAAGATTCTTAATGAAATGGGTGAAATTGCCCCTATGACATACTGGTATCGTAGGGGAAAGGTACATCATGAGAAATATGCTAACCGGATTTGGGAATCAACAACGGTGAAGGTGATTCTCCGCAATCAAATGTATGTAGGTGATATGGTCCAGGGGAAAAAACAAAAGTGTCTTGCTGAAGGGCGGACTCAGGTGAAGGCACAAAGAAAAGAAGATTATGTAATCGTGAAGAACATGCATGAACCAATTATTGACCGGGCAACATTTGATAGGGTACAGCAGATATGCGATGAAGAACTGCAAAGAAATAGGGAGAAGCGTAACCAGTATCATGATATCCCGTCAACAGAGGGTTCGCTAGACGGTCTTATTTTCAGCATAGAAGGTCAAAAAATGTATCGTGTTAGGAAGGTCTATGAGAATCAGCGTATTACTTATAACTATGTGACTCATAAGATTAGGAAGCTTGATGGCAGTTACTCCACATTTTTTTATATCAGTGAGATTCAAGTTTTTAGAGGTTTAAAACAAGCAGTTTTTACTCATATAAAACTTTTGTTTACTTTGGAAAGGCTGCTCAATAATGAAAAGTATAAGAAGAAAGTAGCAGAAGAGCAAAAGTGTAAAGAAAGTAAAATTGTTCAGTTGAAAGGTGATTTAAATAAATGTACAGAAAAGATTGCTTCGTTATATAAGGATATGTGTGATGGTATACTTACATTCACTGAGTATGAAGAATTAAAGGCACAGTATGTGGAAAATAGGGAATATGCAAAGGCTAAGCTGCAGGAAATCGAGACAGGCCATCTGGGAGCCCAGCTACTGTCAGATTACCATAATAAGAACCGGACGATATATGAAACTTTTTTGGAAAGAGGCGAACTTACAAGAGAACTCTTGCAGTTGCTGATCAAAAAGGTCGTGGTTGTGGAAAAAAATAAAATAGCAGTTACCTTTCGATTTGAAGATGAAATCGGAAGATTATACACAGAACTTGGGATAGAAGGGGTGAAATAGTGCAGGATATTACTGCTTTATATATTCGTCTTTCTTTGGAAGATATAGATATAAGCGATTTGAAAAAAGAAAGTACAAGCGTTCAAAATCAGCGTTCGCACTTATGGAATTTTTTGACTAAGAATCCTGACATAAACCAGAAGGAGGTTAGAGAATTTATTGATGATGGTTATTCAGGAACCAATTTTCAACGCCCGGCATTTCGTGAAATGATGGAGCTGATTTGCCTGGGGAGAGTAAAGTGTATTATTGTAAAGGATTTTTCCAGATTGGGGCGCAATTATCTGGAGGTTGGCAATTATTTAGAACAAGTTTTTCCAAAACTGAATACCCGTTTCATCTCGGTTGATGACCATTATGATAGTAGTGTAAATAAAGGTGATGTTTCGGGTATCGATGTCGTCTTCAAAAATATTATTCACGACCACTACAGTAAGGAGTTGTCAAGTAAAGTCGTTCAATCAAGACGTAATCTTGCAAAGAAAGGGCTGTTTCAGGGTGGGATACCGCCCTATGGATACATTCGCAATCCCAACAATAAGTATCAGCTATTGATTGATTCGGGGTCTGCAAAAACGGTTCGGAGAATATTTGCTATGACCCTTGCGGGAAAAGGGCAGAGCGAAATAGCAAGAATTTTCAATGCAGAAGAGATTGAAAGTCCGGCACAACGGCTATGGCGGCTTGGTATTAGAACCGGCGGGAAAGACAAGGAAGAAATCAAAACCTTAATTTGGCGTCCAGATGCCATCAGGAAGATACTTATCAATGAGGCTGTGATTGGCAATACTGTAAATCATAAGGTAGAAAGAAAGCAAATGGGAAAAGCCAATCTCACAACAGTGCAAAGTGCTGATCATATTATTGTGGAAAATACACATGAACCAATTATTGACAGGGCAACATTTGCTCGGGTGCAGAAATTAGTAATGGCTCGAAGGAAGAATCATGTGATGAAGAAAGAGAAAATGCATGCTCTTAGCGGTACAGTAAAATGTGGATATTGTGCAAGGAGTATGGCACTGGAAGGAAAATCTAAAAAAACATATATTTGTAGCCATTCCAGAGTGACAGAAGAATCAGAGCATAAAAAAATAAAGATTAAAGAGGAAGAGCTACTTAATGCAACTGCAAATATTCTTTATTTTATGATTCAATTACTGATTGATAAGCCACCGGTGGCCGAGGACGCTAGTATAAAGAAAGAAGCCAATAATGCTGCGAGACAAGATAGTTCGGAGCCAAGGAGGAGAAAGTTGTTGGAAGTATATGAGCAGTATGTAGCCGGAGAAATTACGAAGGAACTCTTTTTAGAAAAGAAACAAGTGATTCAATCCCAAAGGTCTTTACCTGATACCAGGGGAGCGGGCCAATGCAATGATATGAACAATAGATTGAAAGGAGATTGGATTGAGAAAATCCGATTAGATGACTCATCGTGGTTGACGAAAGACTTGGTGAAGGAAATGATTAAAGAGATAAAGGTTTTTCCAGAAGGAAATGTAAAAATCATATGGAAGTGCGACGGTTGGCTAAAAGATTTTGAGAACAGTAACGAAGCTAGGAGCTTGGGACAAAAGTCCCGCCACCATCTTTGCACCGCCTGTTTCCGCCCATTTTACGGGTTTTTCGGTTAAATACTGCCCAGTATTCGTCCTCAAAACCTGTAAAATGGACGAAAACAATCGGCACAAATCTGATAGCGATACTTTTGTCCCAAGCTCCTAGTGCATTGTTGATTAAAAACAGAAGCTAATCATGGTTAAAAACAAGTATCTATGTTAAAATTAAGAAGTAATTAAAGCGAACTATTTTTGAGATTAGTCAGGAGATGGTATTATTGAAAATAACAGACTTTTTGGGAGAAGCAACTGAATATGATAAAAAGCAGGCAGTAGAAATGAAAAAGCCAAAAAGCTGGTTGAAAACAATCAGTGCTTTTGCTAATGGAGTTGGTGGGACATTAGTATTTGGAATTACTGACAATGATGAGATAATAGGTCTTGATGATATAAAATCAAATTCTGAATTTATTAGTCAAAAAATAAAAGAACGTATTGAACCATTACCGGAAGTTATTATGGAGTTGCATAGTATTGATAATAAAGAATTATTGACCGTGAAAGTAGTACCGGGTACAGAAACGCCATATTACTATATTGGTGATGGAAAGATGGAAACTTTTATAAGAGTAGGGAATGAAAGTGTTTCGGCAAATGCGACTGAATTGAAAAGGTTGGTTCTCAGGGGAAAAAATTCTTCATATGATGCATTGGTTTCTATGTATGACTTTGAGGATTATGCTTTTACAAAGTTGAAAGAGCGATATAAGGAATGGACTGGTAATAGCTTGAATGAAAAGGAGCTTGCATCTTTTGGAATAAGAGAAGCGGATGGTAAACTTACAAATGCAGGTGCTCTATTAGCAGATAATTCACCAATACGCCATTCAAGACTATTTTGTACTCGATGGAATGGTATAGATAAAAGTGGCGGGCAAGTAGATGCCCTAGACAGTAGTGAGTATAGTGGCAGTTTGATTATATTATTAAACGAAGGAATTCGTTTTGTAAAAAGAAATATGAAAACCCTATGGAAGAAGACAAGTACCTCAAGGATTGAAATGCCGGATTATAGTGAGAGAAGTGTTTTTGAATCACTTGTAAATGCTTTGATACACCGTGATTATTTAATCAATGGAAGTGAAGTCCATATCGATATGTTCGATGATAGAATGGTTATATATTCGCCAGGTGGAATGCCTGATGGAACGGTAATTCAAGAGAGAAATATTGACACAATTCCTTCAACAAGAAGAAATCCTATTCTGGCAGATATATTTAATCGGTTAGGCTATATGGAACGACAAGGCAGTGGATTGCATAAGATACGGAATGCGTATCAGGCTGCGGCCAATTACAGTCCGGAAAAGACGCCAGAGTTTTATTCTACTAGAGTTGAATTCACAGTAGTTTTGAAAAATCTAAATTATTCAGCAGAGAATGAGGCTAAAAGTGAGGCTAAAAATGAGGCTAAAAGTGAGGCTAAAAGTAAAATCCTAAATGTGGAAGATAGGAGCGTTTTAGACTTATTGAAAAAGCATCCAGATATTACTCAAAAAGAAATACAACAGGCATTGGGGATGAATCGTAGTAAGTTGCAGAGGGTGATAAAGAAATTATCTGATAATAAATGTATAGAAAGGAAAGGTTCAAGAAGGGCTGGATATTGGAAGGTAATCAAATAAAGCAGTAAGTTGAAAAATTTTATCCTTTACTTGACACTAGCCGAATGTGGCTTTTTAAGTAATGGTAAAGAGGCTGATCTGCTGGGCGATGAGGAATACCAGAATAAGCTCGCGAAAGCAATCTGCAGTGGCGTGCTGGAGTATTTGTCCAGCTAAAGGGAAAGGGGGCAAAGCCCTCTTACCTATGCTAAGAATATATTGCATGGATTTGTGGGGGTAGAGAAAGTTATTCGAAAAATTATGCATACTGCATAATTTTATCTTCGCGGGATAGTGGATGTGTGAACTGTAACGGCAAGAGATACATATAAGACCGCAGATAAATTTCCAGTAGCCACGGCTCCTAAAATATGCTAAACTGACTCCATAAGTAATGTCTGTAGAATGGGAGTTATCAATGAGTTCTTTATTTTCAACTATCCCCACCAATTTTTTTAATCCGTTGTCATCGCCAGGTAAAATTGTATACTGGGAATGTATCCTAAAGCTGTTTTCAGTCATGAATCAACAGCTTTCTTTTGGTGTAGAAAGAGATGTGCTGGCGGACGAGCTGCAGTATTATTTTGACCAGCAAAATGCGGCTGAAATGGGCGAGGAAGAATTTACCGCAACAGACAGTCGTGGTCGGGCTAATCTTATGCTGCGGCGCTTAGAGCAATATGGTTGGATTGAGATTGAGACAGATAAAAGTTATATCCAGCGGGTGAATTTTAAAGAATATGCAGTACGAATCATCAAGACCTTACTCGAGATTGCGGATGGAAAACAAGTAGAGTATCAGGGCTATATTTACACGATATATAGCCTGGTCCGCGGTAATACCGATAATCCGGGAGTAGTGCTGACGCAGATTCTGGAGAATACGGACTTGCTGGTTACGGGTTTGAAGAATTTAAATTCTAACATTAAACATTACATTGATGAACTGACAAAACACAGCACTGTGTCGGAAATTATGGATGCCTTGTTTAACGACTATATTACGAATATCGTTGACAAGGCTTATCATCGTTTGCTGACTTCGGATAATGTCTCAAAGTTCCGGCCGGAGATTATTGACCGGTTAGAAAGTAAGAGCAAAAGTGCTGCATACATCGAAAAAGCGTCGCAGGAAATCGCAGCACTGAAAGAAATTACCAGGGAAGAGGCACAGGAGACAGTATATGCGTATTTGCATGATATTATTGAGGCATTTCGAAATATGGATGATATCTTGAATGAAATAAATCAAAAAAATGCTCAATATCAGAAAGCAGCGATTAACCGGGCAAAGTTTTTGTTGACTGGCAGCGAAGACATCAGGGGGCAACTAAAAGAGGTGTTGATAGGGATTAATGAAGAAATAAACAAAGAACAGATGGACTTAGGTGGTATTTATGAAATTGAATTTTTAGAGGGTCTGCTACGGATTTACAGTAGCAATTTTCTGGATAGCAATTCCTTCTATTCGCCGGTGGAAGGGCGCAAGGAGTTTGTTCCGGGAACGATAGAACAATATGAGCCGGATTTGCAGCTGCGACAGGAAAAGCTAAGAAAAATGACTGCGAAAATGCAGAGGATGTTAACACCGGAAAAAATAGATATCTTTGTTGTCGGGCAGCTGGGAGAGCGGGAAATGATGCGGGCAGGAGAATTGCCGCTTGAAACAGTAGAAGATTTTATTAAGGTAATCTATACCCGCCTTTACGGTCAGCGAAAAACAATGAAATATCGGATCAGACAAAAAGAAGAGATAGAAGTTGGTGGATTTCGATTTCAGGATTATGAGATTTGGAGGAAATAGATGTGGAATTTTTAGAAGGTATGCTGGCGCGGGAAAAAGAAGAATTCAAAAGGCTATGCAACAGATTGTTAAGCGTCTGTTTTCTTTGCAAGAGTGATATCACCAGTCGAGGTGACTATTATTTCATTTTAAGACATAAAGAAAAATTTGCGGATTATCTGGATGTTTTAGGATATCGTCTCGAGATAAATGAAGAGTACGGTGTAATACAACTGACCAATCCACAGAACTATAATCGTCTGAATATGAGATTATTTGAGTCAATTATTCTACTGGTACTGCGGATCCTTCATGATGAAAAGAAAAGAGAACTTTCCGCAAGTGATGAGGTGATTGTCAATCTGGGTGACATTCAGGATAAATTCCTGAGTTTACAGATTAGAGATAAAATGATTGACAAGACTACAATGCGCAATGCTCTGAGTACTTTCCGGCGGTTCCGGCTGATAGAGACCTTAGATCGGGATTTGACGAATGAAGAATCAAGGGTGTTGATTTATGACAGCATTTTGATGGCAGTTAGAGTAGAAGATATTAAGCAGGCATATGAAAAGCTGGAGGTTTACAGAAAGGGGAAAAAGAACGATGAAGAAATTGACGAGAATGAAGTTGATTAACTGGCAAAATTGTACCGTAGATTTTGGCGCAGCAACCCTGATCTCCGGTGAAAATGGTGCCGGTAAGTCCACATTGCTGGATGCCATCCAGTTTGTGATAACCTGCTCAACAAATTATTTCAACAAAGCAGCTCATGAGAATGGCAAACGGAAGCTAACCGGTTATATTCGCTGTAAGACAGGTAAGGAAAACAGACCTTATGAGAGAAATGGGGAACTTAGCGCTCATATTGCTTTGGAATTCTATGAGGAAAGTAAAGACCGCTATTTCATTGTCGGTGCAGTTATTGACTCCGCGGCGGAAGGGCAGGAGACGACAGTCAGGTATCTGATCGATAATGCCCGGCTGGAAGATAAGATGTTTATTAATGGACAGACGCCAAATTCAATTAATGAGTTTCGGATAGCAAATCCGAAGATCAAACAGTGGTGTAAAACCCAGGCAGAGGCGAAGAAAATTATGAAGGCTAGATTCGGTCGGATTGAAGACAAGTTTTTCCGGTTGATACCAAAAGCATTAGCCTTTAAGCCAATTAACGATATCAAGGACTTTGTTTATTCCTATGTTTTGGATGAAAAAGAAGTAAATATTGATATTCTGCGGGAAAACGTCAGGGCATATCAAGATCTTGAGCACACATTAGAGAGTGTTAAGAAACGAATTGCTAAGCTTGAGCAGATTGAGAAGCATTATGAAGAAGTGAGCGATCGCCTGAAAAAGGATCGGATGTATGAATACTTTCTGGCGCAGGTTGATCTGGATATTGTCAGGAATAGTATTGAACGGACGAAAAGCGATATTAAAACAGAAGAGTATCGTCTGGTTGAAGAAGAAAAGAGCAGAAATGCCCTAATTAGTGAAAAAGATCAGAAGCAGGAAATGGAAACGGCATTGCGAGTAGAAATGAGCCAGGACAAGGACTTTCTGGCATGTGAAGAGCAAAAGAAAAGGCTGGTAATGCTTCAGGAGGAAGAAACTGAGCGACTTACCCAAAAATATGAGCTTAAGCAGAATATTAAAAAGGTTTTGGAACAGTTTTCCAAGCTGCAGAAAATTAGTGATATCGATCCATGCATCCATGAATGTGCAGATAAATTGGCAAATATTGAACAACTGGAGCATATTACTGATGCGAAGGCGATTTTGGAAAAAGTAATTAAGTATAAAGGTGATATGTATGCAAAGATACAGCGAAAGATCGCAGAGATGCAGATTCATCGTGTTGCAAAGCAGCAGGAAAAGCTGGAATTAACGAAAAAAATTGAACTTCTTAGCAAAAAGCAGTTATCCTATTCAGATGGAGTGAACCGCTTGCTGGAAGCGATTAAAGAAGAATTCGCCAGGATTGGCAGAAAATCAGAGCCATATGTATTGTGCGAATTGCTGGAGATAGAGGACGAGAGCTGGCGCAATGCGGTAGAAGGGTATTTGAATACGCAGCGTTTCTACGTTTTGGCAGAACTGGAAAATTTTGATATTGCCCTGGGAATATATGATAAATTGCGGGCAGCGCGGAGGACTTATGGTGTTGGGCTGATCAATACACAGAAGCTGGAAGAGTTTGATGCGATACCCGAAGGGACACTGGCTAGTATTGTTTCTTCAAAAAATATCCATGCAAGGCGTTATGTTAACATGGTTCTTGGCAAAGTACGAATGTGTGAACGCTATGATGAGTTGAAATTTTTTCCCACTTCAATTACAAAAGATTGCATGAAATACCAGAATCGGGTGGCAAGTGCAATTAAGCCGGAAGTGTTTGAGGTGCCTTTTATCGGTAACAATGCTTTTAAAGTCCAGCTGGAGCAAGCCAGGCGACAACAAGAGGGACTGGAGCGAGAAATTGGTGAGTTTGATGAAAAAATAGGGGCAATGGAGAGAGTGATCAAGCTGCTGGAGACCGAAATTGATGTTGATGTTAAGTATCGTCTGGATGTAATTCCAAAATTGCGACAGGTACAGCAGGCAATAAAAAATTGTTGTGATAACATTAGAACGCTGGAGAAGAATGCTACGTTTATCCAAAAGCAGATTCAGCTGGATGCGCTGGAAAAGCTACGTAAAGAATTGGAAGGACAGATCAGAAATAGTGACCGAAAGTATGGAAACATTGAAAATGGTATCAAGGTATTGCAGGAAAGACTGGAGCAGTATCTGAAAGGACAATTTTTATGGCAGAGCCGGGTAGCTGAGATAGCGGCGGCAGAAACTGAAATGATCACCATCTGGAAAGCGGAGTATGACAAGCAGACTACACAAAAGACGCTGGAGCAGTTTAAGGAGAACTTCGAACGGCAGCGGAAGGCTAATGAGACAACCTGTAAAAAAGCAGAAGAGAGAATGGTAGATGTTATGATTGGCTATAAGACTGAGCATGACTTTGGCGCAGCCCCCAGTATTGCCGGGTATCCGGAATTTGCTCTCGTCTATGAGCGATTACGTACGTCAGAACTGTTGAGCTATGAGGAAAAGGTGCAGTCTGCAAAGCAGGCGGCAGAAGTGGAATTCCGTGAACAGTTTCTGGCAAAGCTGCAGGAAAATATGAAGCAGGCACAGGGAGAGTTTAAAGAGTTAAACAAAGCCCTGAAGGACATTGACTTTAGCAATGAACGCTATGAATTTATCTATATGCCAGGCAAACATCATCGCGGCTTTTATGAAATGATCATGGATGACTTTAATGCGGTGCAAGGCGAGTCGATCTTCAGTGGGATGTTCCATGAAAACCACAAAGCGGTAATTGATGAACTTTTTGAACGATTAGCCTTAGATAATGAAAATGAAACAAAGGCATTAGAGGAATTCACTGATTATCGAACCTATATGGACTACGATATCAAGATTAATCACAGTGACGGCAGCCATTCCCTCTATTCAAAAGTATGTGAGGAAAAGAGTGGCGGGGAGACACAGACCCCATTCTATGTAACGGTGGCAGCATCTTTTGTGCAGTTGTATAGCAACAATATTGGTGGTGAAGCCATTGGTCTGGTGATGTTTGATGAAGCATTCAATAATATGGATGATGAGCGGATTGGTGGTGTTTTAGAATTTTTGCGCCGACTGCCGCTGCAGATTATCGTTGCAGCTCCGCCGGACAAGATTCAGTATATTGGACCGGTGGTGGAAGAAACCTTATTGGTTATGACGGATCAAAAGGTAAATTATATAGAGGAATATCATAATGGTACGCTATGAAAAATATATTTTAAACAATTTGCTGGACGCTTATGAGAATAGTTTGCTTTTCAGCGGTGAGAACAAAGTCAATATCCATGTTTCCTTTGCGTTTACGAAAAAGAATATCCCTGAGTACTTTGATGAAAGTTCAGCGATATATGAAGAAATTCATGCGGCAATCAGACTGCTGGAACAAAAGGGGTATATCCAGATCAAGTGGAAAAAGCAAGACCATATTGTTCAAAAAGTGTTGCTGAATGAAAAGTTACTGGAAGGGATTTATCGATATGTAAAGCGAGTTCCAAAGGCTGTGCACATAGCACAGACATTACAGTTGCTGGAACGTTTAGGCAGGCAGAATGATTCAAAAACAGGCAGAGCGTTTATTGATTATCTGCACTGCCGGATCAGTGATGCTAAGTCTGTGAAAGAGTATATAGATATTGAAGAACCAGACAAGAGTGAAAAGCTGATCAAAGCAATTGCTCTGATTGAACAGAATCAAGTATCCTGCTATATCAGAGAATTCTCGATTCGAAATTTCGCAGATTCAAAGGTGTTTGAAGAAATGCTGCCATTGATTGGGAAAATCATGCGGCGCTTTGGAACAGGATTTGAAGAGATGGATACTTATGCGATTTTAGCAGAATATCGGATTTATCACACTCCTGATTATGTTTACCTGAAAGGGAGCAGTGGTATTTTACGCTTTGGTGAGTCACATGTAGTATTTAGTGACCTGAGTCAGGGAGTGGGGATGTGCGGTGAAGATTTAGCGAATATTGAGTTGACTGAAACGAAAAAAATTAAAAAGGTTATTACGATTGAAAATCTGACAACCTTCTTTCGCTGGAGCGAGGAAGATAGTCTAATGATATATTTAGGAGGATATCACAATGGTGCCCGGCGAAATCTGTTGCAGTTGATCTACAGGCAGGTACCGGCAGCAAGGTATCTGCATTTTGGCGATATTGATGTGGGTGGATTTGAGATATATGAGGACTTGCGGCGAAGAACAGGGATACCTTTCCAGACATATCGAATGGATACTAAGACTCTGAAGCAGTATGAGAGGTATACAAAGCCATTGACAGCGAATGACAGAAAGCGACTGGAGCGTTTGATAATAAGAAGCCGGGAAGAGGCATATGTGGATACATTGCAGTATATGTTTGCGAAGGGGATAAAACTGGAGCAGGAAGGTGTTGAATGATTTTCGCATACAGGCAATTGCACCCTCGCGAAATAAAGGTTCCATTTTCGGAAAACTGATGCTATAATAGGGACGAATATGTGTAATTTAAGGGGAAGGGCATGAATGTGAACGTTATAAAGATGCAAAGCACACATCCGGAACTGGATGCCATAGAAAAAGCCGGTCAGATATTAAAAGCCGGCGGGCTGGTTGCATTTCCAACCGAAACAGTGTATGGTCTTGGCGGAAATGCGCTGGATGTGAATGCCTCCCATAAAATATATGCGGCTAAAGGGCGACCGTCGGATAATCCGTTGATTATCCATATCGCTGATATGGAAAGTCTGGAATTGATTGTGAAGGAAGTCCCTGAAAAAGCGTTGGAATTGGCTTCGGTATATTGGCCGGGACCGCTGACGATGATTTTTCCCAAGAGTGATCTGGTGCCATATGAGACCACTGGGGGGCTTGATAGTGTGGCGGTGCGGATGCCCAGCCACCCGATTGCAAGAGCGCTGATTCGGGCAGGCGGCGGGTACATCGCTGCGCCAAGTGCCAATACATCCGGGCGTCCAAGTCCGACCAGTGCTGCGCACGTAATAGAGGATTTGGGTGAGCGGATTGATATGGTGGTTGATGGCGGTGATGTGCAGATCGGGCTGGAATCTACGATTGTGGATTTTACCGAAGAGGTGCCGATAATCCTAAGACCTGGCTATATATCGGAAGATATGCTTAGGGAGGTGCTGGGACAAGTCAGGATGGCTCAGGGACTGATTGATGAGCTGGATCAAAAGGCTCCTAAAGCACCAGGTATGAAGTACAAGCATTATGCCCCCAAAGCCCAGTTAGTTGTGGTGGAAGGGGAGGAATACAAGGTCACAGCAGCTATCAAAGAAAAGGTGCGAGAGCACTTGGAACGAGGCGAGTCCGCTGGTGTTATATGTACTGATGAGACGTATGAACAGTATCTGCCGGGCTGCGTGAAGCGTATTGGAAAACGATCAGATGAAGAGAGCATTGCCCATCATTTATATCGGGTTCTGCGGGATTTTGATCAGGAGGAAGTTTCTTTTATTTATTCGGAAGCTTTTCATACCCCCAGACTGGGACAGGCTATTATGAATCGGCTGGTGAAAGCAGCAGGAGGCCAGATTATTAGAGTATAAGGAGCAGCGCATTGAGACGATATAGCAAATTGTTTTTTGTAGATGAAGATGATAACAGCAGGTCGGCAATGGCTAAAATCATTATGCAGAGTAAATTTCTGTTGAAACCGATGGCGATTGAATCAAGGGGTCTGGTGGTACTATTTCCGGAACCGATGAATCAAAAGGCGGAAGCGGTATTGATCGGCAATGGCTATAGCGTGGCAGGACATGAGGCGAAGCCTCTTTTGCAGGAAGATATTAATGAAGAAGCACTGATTCTTACCATGGAAGATAGTCAGAAAGAAAAAATCTGGATGAATTACGGGCATGCGTTGAATGTATATACATTGACTGAATATGTGAAATGGCAAGGCGACGTGGTCCCCCTTTTTGGTGAGCCGCTGACCGAGTATGGAAAGTGTTATGAATTGTTGGAAGCTCTGATTGCCGGATTGGCAGTGCACTTAAATGAAGAGAGCATTCAGGCGGATAAAAACTCCGAAGAAGAGTAGATGGAGAAAGGCGGATTAGTTATGAGTGAGAAGCGGATCGATTATATTACCTGGGATGAATATTTTATGGGCGTTGCCATGCTTTCAGGGATGCGTTCCAAGGATCCCAGTACTCAGGTTGGTGCCTGTATCGTAAGCCAGGATAATAAGATTCTTTCGATGGGGTATAACGGATTCCCCAAAGGGTGCTCGGATGATGTGTTTCCCTGGAGCCGGGAAGGCGAGCCGCTGGATAACAAGTATTTTTACAGTACTCATAGTGAGTTGAATGCAATTTTGAATTACCGCGGCGGGTCATTGGAGGGTGCTAAGTTATATGTATCTTTGTTTCCGTGTAATGAATGCGCGAAAGCAATTATTCAGTGTGGGATTAAGACTATTATATATGATAGTGATAAATATAGGGATACACCACCAGTGATTGCATCCAAGCGAATGCTGGATGCTGCTGGTGTGCGTTATTATCAATATAATCGAACAGACCGGGAGATTACTATCCGGGTGTAAAACAGCAAAAAACCCAGATAGAAAATGCAAGATGAGGAGAAAGTGTGAAAAAAATTCACATCTACCTTTACGTGCTGTAAAGCACGCACAGATGGAGGAAGTTATGGCAAGGGAAAAGAAATTAGTAGAGGCAATTACATCTATGGAGGATGATTTTGCGAGGTGGTATACGGATATTGTGAAAAAGGCAGAGTTGATTGATTATACCAGTGTAAAGGGATGTATGGTCATTAAACCGGCGGGTTATGCTATTTGGGAAAATATTCAGAAGGATTTGGATGGCAGATTTAAGGAAACTGGGGTAGAGAATGTGTATCTGCCGATGTTTATTCCGGAAAGCTTACTGCAGAAGGAAAAGGATCACGTGGAGGGATTTGCACCGGAGGTGGCGTGGGTGACTCATGGAGGATTAGAGCCATTACAGGAGAGGATGTGTGTGCGCCCGACTTCGGAGACGCTGTTCTGTGATTTTTATGCGAAGGATATTCATTCCCACAGGGATTTGCCGAAGGTGTATAATCAGTGGTGCTCAGTGGTTCGCTGGGAGAAAACGACCAGACCGTTTTTGCGTTCCCGGGAGTTTTTATGGCAGGAAGGTCATACAGCTCATGCGACAGCGGAGGAAGCGGAAGAAAGAACGATTCAGATGTTGAATGTGTACGCGGATTTTTGCGAGGAGAGCCTTGCTATTCCGGTTGTGAAAGGGCAAAAGACGGATAAGGAGAAATTTGCCGGGGCTGAGGCGACGTATACGATTGAGGCGTTGATGCATGATGGGAAGGCGCTGCAGTCAGGAACCAGCCATAACTTTGGCGATGGGTTTGCGAAGGCGTTTGATATACAGTATGCAGATAAGGATAATACTTTGAAATATGTGCATCAGACCTCATGGGGGATGACAACCCGGATGATCGGGGCGATCATTATGGTGCATGGAGATGACAGTGGGTTGGTGCTGCCGCCGCGGATCGCTCCGGTGCAGGTGATGGTAGTGCCGATTCAGCAGAAGAAGGATGGAGTGCTGGATCAGGCGAATGCTGTATGGGAGGCTTTGAAGGCGGCTGGTGTTCGGGCTAAGGTGGATGATAGTGATAAGAGTCCGGGATGGAAGTTCTCTGAGCAGGAGATGAGGGGAATTCCGATCCGGGTTGAACTTGGGCCGAAGGATATTGAGAATAATCAGGCAGTTTTGGTTCGCCGGGATACGCGGGAGAAGGTTGCAGTGGCGCTTGATAAGCTGGTTGTGAAGGCGCAGGAGTTGTTGGAGACGATTCAGAAGGATATGCTGGAACGGGCCAGGGAGCATCGGGATAGGCACACTTATGTTGCGGTGGATTATGAGACGTTTGGTAAGATTATTGAAGAGAAGCCGGGGTTTGTGAAGGCTATGTGGTGTGGTTCACAGGAGTGTGAGGATAAGATTAAAGAGGATACGGCGGCTACTTCACGGTGTATTCCGTTTGAACAGGAGAAGATTAGTGATACGTGCGTTTGCTGTGGGAAACCGGCAGAGAAGATGGTTTACTGGGGTAGGGCATATTAGGATTGTTGGATTTGGTGGGGGATGGGGGATGATGCCGCAAAATGCGTCTCGGGGCGGTGGCGTTTATCTCGTTGTCAAAACCGGAGCATTTCGCTGTTAGCCTCTAGGGTCAAAAGAACGAAAATTGCAGGGATCATTCGTATTCAGCCCGTATTCTTGATGAATACGGGCTTCAGACGAATTCAAAATGTGCTTTGGTAAGCACATTTTGCCCTGCAATTTTCGTTCTTTTGACTCAAGATGCTAATCAGCTCATGCTACGGTTTTGACAACGAGATAAACGCCACCGCCCCGAGACGCATTTTGCGGCATCTTCTAGGTCGGCGGTAGGGTTGTGGATTAGTTTAAATTAATAGTAGAAGGAGATTGTGGTTATGAAGTTGAGAGTTCCGCCGGGAGTGTGGATGATTATTGAGAAGTTGAATGCTTGCGGGTTTGAGGCTTATGCGGTGGGGGGATGTGTACGGGATTCGATTTTGGGGCGGGTGCCGGATGATTGGGATATTACGACTTCGGCGAAGCCGGAAGAGGTGAAGAGGTTGTTTGGGCGGACTGTGGATACTGGATTGGTGCATGGGACGGTTACGGTTTTGGTTGGGGGGACCGGGTATGAGGTTACGACTTATCGGATTGATGGAGAGTATGAGGATGCGCGGCATCCCTGCAGTGTGGAATTTACGGGGAGTTTGGAAGAGGATTTGAAGCGCAGGGATTTTACTATTAATGCGATGGCATATAGTGCCCAGGATGGGCTGATTGATTTATTTGGTGGGATGGAGGATTTGCAGAAGCATGTGATTCGATGTGTGGGTGATCCGCGGCTGCGGTTTGAAGAGGATGCTTTGCGGATTTTGAGGGCAGTGCGGTTTGCTGCTCAGTTGGGTTTTGTGGTGGAAGAGGAGACGAAAGGGGCTATTCGGGAGCTGGCGGGGACGCTTAAGGTTATTAGCGCGGAGCGGATTCAGGTGGAGATTGTTAAGATGTTGGTTTCCCAGAGACCGCAGATGTGGGAGATGGTGTGGGAGATGGGGATTACGAAGGTGATCATGCCGGAGTTTGATCTGATGATGGAGACGGAGCAGAATACGCCGCATCATATATATAATGTAGGGGTGCATACTTTGAAGGTGATGGAGCATGTTCGTGGGGATAAGGTGTTGCGGTTGGCGGCTTTGCTGCATGATGTGGGAAAACCGAAGATGAGGACTACGGATGAGAATGGGAGAGATCATTTTAAGCGGCATGCTAAGGCGGGGCAGGAAATTGCCGGTGTGATCATGAAGCGGCTTAAATTTGATAATGATACGACGAATAAGGTGCTGAAGTTGGTTTATTGGCATGATTTGAGACCTAAGGCTGAAGCAGCGGCAATTCGGAGGGCGATGTATCATGTGGGGGTGGATTTGTTTCCGCTGCTTTTAGAATTGCAGGATGCGGATACTATGGGGAAGAGTATGTATCGTCGGCAGGAAAAACTGCAGTTGATTGATTACATGAAGCAGATGTATGAAGAGATTATGGCTAAAGAACAGTGTGTGTCTTTGAAAGACTTGGCTTTAACTGGAAGTGATCTGCTTGATATGGGCATGAAGTCGGGACCACGGATTGGAGAAGTGCTTCATACAGCGCTTTATGAGGTACTTGAGCATCCGGAGCATAACAATAAGGAATATTTAATACAGTTTGCAAAATCTTTAATCTAGTGCAACCCACATTAATGCATTATTACTCAACTATTTTGTGTGGATGCTTCTCTAATGCAAGATGAATCCCACCAAAGGTAGAAGAGAGAGTATCCTATGCCCTTTGACCGCGTCTGCCCTCCAAAAGAACACCCCTTTAATCCTATCTGCATATATCATTTCACATCACCGATCTGTAACGATTAAATTGAGAATTTATCATTACTCTTCACGACCACTTTCTCTTGTATATTTTTACCCCCCTTATCATAAGATAGAAAGAACGCAGAAAGGTGAGGGGGATTGTTCGTGTATGATTTTGGTTTGAGTATTCTGGAGCATTATGAGTTAACGGCAGATACAACATATCGGGGTAGAGGGGCCATTATCTGTGAGACGCAGGAAGGTCTTAAGATTATACGGGAATATCATGGTTCACAAAAAAAACTGGAACTGTTGCGGCAGCTTCAGGAACAAATAGAAGAAGCGGGCATTATGAAGGTGGATTATATACGGGTGAATAAGGAAGGCAGTGTGATTTCCTGTGACCGGGATGGAATACCTTATGTAGTAAGGGACTGGTTTGTGGGAAGAGAATGTGATACTAAATCTAAAGTAGATATTCTAAACAGTGTATCACTGATGGCTCGTTTACATAAAGTAATGCATATGCCGATTGAAGAAAACTATTGCAAAGAATCTTTAGTGGATGAATGTCAAAGACATAATCGTGAAATTAAGAAGATTGCTAAATTTGTACAGAAGAAGCAGCGTAAGAACAGCTTTGAAAGTGTTTTGATCAATGTGATAGACGAGTTCCTGTATCAGGGTGAAATGGTACTGCAGGATTTGGAACGCTCAGATTATTATAAGCTGCGGCAAGATGCCATGATAAAGGGAAGTATTTGTCATGGGGAGTATAATCAGCACAATATATTATACACTGAACAGGGACTTTCTGTAGTAAATGGGGAGAAGTGGAGCTTTGATATCCAGGTCACCGATTTATATCAATTTATGCGAAAAATACTGGAGAAGCATAATTGGGATGTGGAATTGGGCAAGATGATGATTCAGGAGTATTGTAAGGAAAAACCGCTGACCGAAGCGGAACTGATTAATCTGCAGCTGCGTTTGGCTTATCCATGGAAGTTCTGGAAGCTGGCTAATTTCTATGCCAACAATCATAAAGCTTGGATTTCAGGGAAAAATGCTGAAAAACTTGAAAAATTGTACAAACAGAAGGAGAGCTGGTTATTTTTTGTTAAGAATGGTTTTTTGGATTCCTTTTTTTAACAGATTAGTATATAATGGAGAAAATGCTAAGGCAGGAGGTACGATATGGAGTATAGGGAAGTTTATGAAGCTTGGTTAAATAACCCATATTTTAACGAACATACCAAAGAAGAGTTGAAAGCAATTGCAAATGATGAGAATGAAGTTAAAGATAGGTTTTACCGGGATTTGGAGTTTGGTACGGCAGGGCTGCGTGGTGTCATTGGGGCCGGAACCAATCGTATGAATATATATGTAGTGCGTAAGACGACTCAGGGACTGGCGAATTATATCGCAGCCGTGGGGGATCAGGATAAAGGCGTGGTAATTGCTTACGATTCCCGTCGGATGTCTCCTGAATTTGCCCAGGAAGCTGCACTTTGTCTGGCTGCTAATGGAGTTAAAGCGTATGTTTTTGAATCATTAAGGCCAACACCGGAGCTCTCCTATGCGGTACGCCGTCTTTCATGTATCGCGGGAATTAATATCACTGCCAGCCACAATCCGCCGGAGTACAATGGATATAAGGTATATTGGGAAGATGGTGCCCAGATTACGCCTCCCCATGACAGTGGTATCATGGATGAAGTAGCAAAGGTAACCGACTATAATGAAGTGAAGACGATGGATAAGGAGGCAGCTATGGCTGCCGGCCTGTATGAAGTAATTGGACAGGCAATCGATGATGCTTACATGGAAGAATTGAAAAGTCAAGTACTCCATGGGGATGCCATCGCGAAGATGGGCAAAGAACTGAAAATCGTCTATAGTCCCCTTCATGGAACCGGTAATATTCCGGTTCGGAGAGTGCTTAAGGAGCTGGGATTCGAAAATGTTTATGTGGTCAGGGAGCAGGAACTTCCGGATGGAGAATTCCCGACTGTTAGTTATCCTAATCCGGAGGCGAAAGAAGCTTTTGCCATGGGTCTTAAGCTGGCTTTGGAAGTTGATGCTGATCTGGTTCTGGCTACCGATCCGGATGCTGACCGGCTTGGGGTTTATGTTAAGGATACCGAAAGCGGCGGGTACCGCGAATTAACCGGCAATATGTCCGGCTGCCTGCTGGCAGATTATGAAATTGGACAGCGAAAAGCGTTAAAAGGGCTGCCTTCGGACGGGGTTTTAATAAAAACCATCGTAACGACGAATATGACGGACGTAATTGCGAAAGAATATGGAGTAAAGCTGATCGAAGTATTAACCGGATTTAAATTTATCGGGCAGCAGATTCTGGGCTTTGAGCAGACTGGAAAGGGAACTTATCTCTTTGGTTTTGAAGAAAGTTATGGCTGCCTGATCGGTACCCATGCCAGAGACAAGGATGCCATTGTGGCTACGATGGCACTTTGCGAAGCGGCAGCCTATTATATGACCCAGAATAAAACCCTTTGGGACGCCATGATTGATATGTACGAAAAATATGGCTATTATAAGGATGATATTCAATCCATTACCTTAAAGGGGATGGAAGGTCTGGTAAAGATTCAGGAGATTTTGGAAACCCTTCGTAAGGAACCACCGGTTAAGATTGGAGTTTATCAGGTTCTGAAGGTACGGGATTATCAAAATGATACTAATCTGGACTTGGAAACAAAGGAAATTACACCAACCGGACTGCCTAATTCTAATGTTCTGTATTATGAACTGAATGATGATGCATGGCTTTGCGTAAGACCATCAGGTACGGAGCCGAAGGTAAAATTCTATTATGGTGTAAAGGGTACCTCTCTTGCTGATGCGGATGTAAAATCAAAAGAGTTAGGTAAAGAAGTACTTTCCATGATTGACAAAATGATGTAGAGACGGTAGAGAAAATGAATAAATCATACACATTTGCAGATTTAGTTAATATTATCGACCAGCTGCGGGGTGAGAATGGATGCCCTTGGGATCGGGAACAGACTCATGAAAGTCTGAAACCGTGCATGATTGAGGAAGCATATGAAGTTGTTGATGCTGTCCGCATTCTGGATGAAACCGGTTCGTGGCATAATTTGTGTGAAGAACTGGGTGATGTCCTGCTTCAGGTGATAATGCACAGCAGGATTGCCGAAGAAGAGGGATTGTTTACTTACCGTGAAGTAGTTCAAGGTATCTGTGAAAAGATGATACGGCGTCATCCGCATGTTTTCGGCCAAGTTAAGGCAGATGATGCAAAAACCGTACTTATTAACTGGGAAGAGATTAAAAGGAAAGAAAAAAAGGATATGCTGCCCTTGATAGAGAATCCCTTACAGGAAGTTCCCCACAGCTTACCGGCATTGATCAGAACTGAAAAGGTACAAAAAAAGCTGGACAACTTATATGGGGAAGGTCAGGAGCGTTCAGAAAGCTTAGCTGCAGCTAAGGATACATTGCAGCGAATCGGTGAAGGTGTGCCGGAAGAAGATAAGGAGGATTCTTATGGAGAACTGCTCTGGCAGGTGGTTAATTCTGCCAGAAAGGAGCATATTCATCCGGAACAGGCCTTAATTGCATTTCTGGAAAGAAAAATTACTGAAAAAACATAAAAATATGTAGATAAATAGGCTGTTTTTCAGTATTTCCTTGACAAATCAACCCTGACAGTATATAAATATATGAGTAGGGTTTATAGGTTTTATGCGTATTCGCAGATAATCTGAATTATATTATCAAAAATAAAACACGAATTTAGAGGAGGAACACTCATGAACAAAACAGAATTAGTTGCAGCAATGGCTGAACAGACACAGTTATCCAAAAAGGACGCAGAAGCAGCATTAAAAGCTTTCATCGATGTTGTCTCGGAAGAACTGAAAAAAGGCGAAAAAATCCAGTTAGTTGGATTCGGTACTTTTGAAGTGTCAGAAAGAGCAGCTAGAGAAGGAAGGAATCCTCAGACTGGAAAAACTATGAAAATTGCAGCTTCTAAAGCACCTAAATTCAAAGCTGGTAAAGCTTTAAAAGATTTGGTCAACAAATAAAGAGCAGTGATAAAATATGAAAGGGGACGGCGGATGCTCGTCTCCTTTTTAGTGGGGGAGATTCCAGTGTTGGCATCCCAGTGCATCTGTCGGTATTGCAATTTGCTGGCGGGCTTCGTCGCATCGAATAACTAAGCTGCTGAAAATTTGCTATAGCGTGTAATTTGAGGGTACTGAATTGTTACGAAATTGTTTAGAATGGAGAAGAGATATGAGATTGGATAAATTTTTGAAAGTGTCGCGGTTGATTAAGAGAAGGACAGTTGCGAATGAGGCTTGCGATGCAGGTCGGGTGTTGGTGAATGAGAAGCCGGCGAAGGCTTCGGTGCAGGTGAAGGCTGGGGATGTGCTGGAGATTCAGTTTGGGACTAAGAGTGTTAAGATTGAGGTGCTGAATGTGCAGGAGACGGTGAAGAAAGAGGAAGCGTCGGAGTTGTACCGGTATTTGTGAAAACAATCGGCACAAATCTGATAGCGATACTTTTGTCCCAAGCTCCTAGAGGTCTATAATTGGGTGGTCTCCCATATAATAAAAAAGAGATGGAAAATGGGAGGGGCACATGGAAGAGTTACATGGGCAATCACATCAGCTTACATTTGCAGACAGGAAGAACGGTACAATAACGGGAGTTGTAGATGTCGTTTCCTTTGACCCCAATACAATATTGCTGGAAACAACCCAGGGAATGCTGACGGTTAAGGGTACGGAGCTCCATGTCAGTCGGCTGCATCTTGAGAAAGGTGAAGTGGATGTAGAGGGGCGGTTTGTCAGCTTGATCTATTCGGATGATGGTAACTTTGGGCGCAAGCAAAAGGGTAATCTGTTGGGAAGGATGTTTCAGTAACCGTATGAGCGGATATATGAGCCGGGAGCTTTTAATGTTTGCCAAAGCGATTTGGTATGGAGCAGTACTTCTGGCGGGATATGACGTTTTTCGAATATTACGCCGGGTCATTCGACATAGGGATTTTAGTGTTGTAGCGGAGGATTTGCTGTATTGGGTGAGTAGTGGTTTGTTTTTATTTTCCCGGATTTATCGGGAGAATAGTGGGATACTGCGAGGGTATTTTTTTGTGGGTGTGATGTTGGGAGCCATTTTCTATCATTATAGTATCAGCGGGTTGCTGGTACGGTTTATATCGTATTGTCTTAACCAGGTGAAAAAAGTTTTGAAAAAATTGTTAAAAATCATATTAAATTGCACAAAAAGGTTGAAATTTTGGGTATTAAGATGTAAAATCTCATTATGTAAACATTTTTGTAGATTCTTCCGCAAGCGTAAAAGTGAGAGGGATGATGAAGGGGAAATATGAGAACAAAAAAAATGTCTGGAAAAAAGAAGGCAAAACGAAACCGTAGATATAATAGGCTTGCAATGCTGGGGATCAGCTTTGTCGTTTGTATGCTTATGGTTGTTTTGTTGGTGCAGGGAGTGAACCTACGCAAGAAAATCACAGATAATGATAATAAACAACAGACGCTTGCACAGCAGATTGAAGATGAAGGGAAGCGCACCCAGGATATTGAACAACTGCAGGAATATATGCAAAGTGATGAATATATCGAAAAAGCTGCAAAAGAAAAAATCGGATTAGTCAAAGATAATGAGATTGTTTTTAAAGAGATGGATTAATTTACCGGTTTTTGTCTAAAAGTTCTTGAAAATATGGTTGTATATTTGACATTATTTTTATAAAGATACTTCTATAATTAACCTCTACCAATATCATAGTAAGGGGGTTAATGATAGATGCAGGAATGGATAATTGCCATGCTCGCAATCAGTGCGATACTGATTATTCGGGACATGGCAAAAACTATTTTTTCGGGGAGGAAAAAAAATACTGCAATCTACGACCAGCATCCGCAAAAAGCGCGGATTGAGCAGTATGCACTATCACTACAAAAGCTGGCAAATACTTTTTACAGTATGCCATATCGGAAAGAACATTTAAGCAGCAGCGAGATTGAGAACATCTTCGGAAACGTACAGGACAAGGTTTGCGGAAATTGCGCCAAGAAGGAGTCTTGCTGGAAAGAACAGTATTATCTTACGCACCAGAAAGCATATAGCATTTTGCAGCTGATCGAAGAGGGAGACAACGGGAAGCTGCTGCGTGCCCAGGGCGACTGGTGTCTGGAATGCTTAAATCCCGGAAAGTTTGTGGAATGCTTGAAGGAAACATTCTACAAGGCAAGGCAGAATTTACTATGGAATAACCGTTTGATTGAGAATCGGCTGGCAATCGCTGAACAGTTAAACGAAGTGGCGCATACCATCCATATGGTAGCGGAAGATATCTACGATATATCGGCGGTTCCCACCGAATATGAAACCATGATCACTAAGCTGCTGCAAAGGAGACATGTAATAGTAAAGCAGGTTTGGATGTTGGAAAAGCCTGATCAGCAGCAGAAAATTTTTGTTACTTTACGGGCAAGAGGCGGTCAGTGTGTCGCCATGAGTGAAGTGGCATCTATCGTATCAGAAGTGTACAACTGTCGTCTGGTTCCAGCCAGGGATAGCCGTTCCATTGTAAACGGGGAATTCAATACGGTGTTATTTGTGGAGGATGTAAACTACAAAGTGCTGTATGGAGTTTCCAGGATTACGAAGGAGCGGGAGACGGTTTCCGGTGACAATTATTCCTGCACCCAGGATGAGGGACAATTTGTCATGTGCCTTTCGGATGGCATGGGTTCCGGTTTGGAGGCGTGTAAAGAAAGTGAGACGGTGGTAGAACTGCTGGAACAGTTCATTACCTCTGGATTTTCCCGAGAGACAGCGGCCAAGATGTTGAACTCGGCGCTGGTATTACAGCGGCGGGATGGCATGTATTCGACGGTGGATATCTGCGCCTTTAATCTTTATACGGGAATTTGTGATTTTTTAAAAGCGGGGGCAGCGACCACATTTATCAAGCGGGATAACTGGGTTGAGGCCATTTCCTCAACCAGTCTGGCAGCAGGACTGGTGCAGCAGATGGACTTTGAGACGACTTCCAAGAAACTGTATGACGGAGATTATCTGATTATGGTGACAGATGGAGTGCTGGATGCATTACCGCTTGAAAAAGAGGAAGAAGTTATGAAAGAAATCATTATACAGATACATAGTACTACACCGCGGGAGTTTGGCCGCGGGGTTCTGGAACGAGTGCTGGGATATTGTGAATACCGGGCCCGGGATGACATGACGGTACTGGTGGCGGGGGTCTGGAAAAAATAAGGGCACAAATGCCTGAAAAAACCTTGTGGGACATCCAAAGGCCGAACTGTAACGATGAAGTTTTCACATCTGCCATTATATGTTGCTAGGGACTTTTGTCCCAAGCTCCCAGGGAGGAAAGAATGCAAAAGAGGGTATTTGGATACATTCGTGAATATGCGATGATAGAGGAAAGGGATCGGGTGATTGTCGGTGTTTCAGGCGGCGCCGATTCCATTTGTCTGTTTTATATACTGATGGAATTGCAAAAAGAAATGTCCTTTGCTTTGAGTGTGGTCCACGTCAATCATGGCCTGCGGGAAGAAGAGGCGATAAAGGATGCTGAGTTTGTTAAACGGATATGCCGGGAATATACAATACCTTGCAAGGTGTTTGCCTATGATGTTGCGGTCATTGCCAGAGAAGAGAAACTTTCAGTGGAAGAAGCCGGAAGGAAGGTTCGTTACCAGGCGTTTGAAAGTTTCGCCAGGGAATGGGGCGGTACGAAGATTGCCCTTGCTCATCACAAGAATGATGTAGCTGAGACTATGCTGCATAATCTGGTCCGGGGAAGTGCTATTACCGGACTTTGTAGTGTGCATCCGGTGAGAAAATTATATATTCGTCCACTTTTATGTATGAACCGGGAAGAAATTGAACAATATTTAAAGGATAGGGATATTTTGTGGCAGACTGACAGCTCTAATCAGGAAATCCATTATACCAGGAATAAGATTCGGCATCGGGTATTGGATTACCTGGTGCAGGAAATCAATCCCAAAGCGGTAGAGCACATGGCAGATACGTCGGAAGAATTACTGGCGGCGGAAGAGTATTTGCGTCAGCAGGCTTTTCAGGCAGAATCTGCTCATAGCGATTCTATAGGATATGCTATCAGGCTTAATCAGACGCTTTTAGAGGAAGCGCCGATTATTCGCCGATATGTGCTGCGGAACTGTTTTGAAGAAGCCGCGGGCAGCCGTAAGAATCTGACGCGGAGCCATTTACGGGAGTTGGACGGGCTGTTTAGTAAAGCCGTGGGAAAAAGCATTGACCTGCCTCTTGATATTACAGCTATTCGGACCTATCATGGAATTGTTATTCAAAAGAGGAAAGAAGCCAAAGGGATGTCCCGGGAATATTCAACTAATGTCCCAATATCTGGACCAGGTGAATATCGTGGCGAAGGATTTATGATCAAATGTGGGGTTTTTTCCAAAAAAGTGGATGGAATTCCAGAAAAAAGATATACGAAATGGTTTGATTATGATAAAATAAAAGGTAATGTGGTGATACGAACTCGGAAACCTGGTGATTTTCTTGTGGTAAATCAGTCTGGCGGCAAGAAGAAGCTCAAGGATTATTTTATTGATAACAAGGTTCCTCGGGATGAGAGGGATTCCATATTGTTGTTGGCTGTTGATTCAGAAGTCATCTGGGTGATTGGAATGCGTATCAGTCAAAAATACAAAATCGAAAAAAATACAAAACAGGTTCTATCTGTTCAGATCAAAGGAAGGAATATACATGAGTGATAAGATATCGGTGTTGTTGGATGAAGCGACCGTAAATGCTAAAATTCAGGAGATAGGAGAACAAATCAGCAAGGACTATGCAGGCAAGAAGGTTCATATTATCTGCGTGCTAAAAGGTAGTGTTTTTTTTGCGTGTGAATTGGCAAAAAGGATTACGGTGCCGGTTTCACTGGATTTTATGTCTGTTTCCAGCTACGGAGATGAGACCAAATCCAGTGGTATTGTGAAAATAATAAAAGATTTAGACGAACCGCTGGAAGGAGAAGATGTTCTGATTGTGGAAGATATCATAGACTCAGGCAGAACACTTAGTTATCTGATTGAGATTCTGAACAAGAGAAAACCGAAAAGTATGCGGCTGTGTACTCTGTTAGACAAACCGGAACGCCGTGTAACCAATGTGAAAGTAGATTATACGTGCTTCGAAATACCCGATGAATTTGTGGTTGGATATGGTTTGGACTATGCACAGAGATATAGAAATCTTCCGTATATCGGAGTGGTAGAGCCAGAATAAGGTTACTGTTCACTCCGTGACCAGCAACACGCTTCGCGATGCACAAAAATTATGCATACTGCATAATTTCGCGCGTTGTATGTCTCGGGATTTCCGTGCATTATACACGGAAACACTTCGCGGAATGGTCGCAGTGTGAACCGTAACAGAATAAGGACATAAGTTAGAACTGAAAGGAGATTCTATCCGTGAGAAATCAGACAAGGGGTGTACTTGTATACTTTATTGCAGCGATAGCGCTTGTGAGCTGTTTCGTATATTTGTCAAATAAGATGGAACAAAAAGAATTATTGAGTGATCAGGAGTTCCATGTGATGGTGGAGGAGCAGCAGGTTGATTCCGCTATAATTGCACAGAACAAGCAAACTCCTACCGGTGAAGTCAATGTCACATTAAAAGATGGTTCCACAAGACAGATGTATGTCAGTGATGTTAACAAAATTCAGGATGAGCTAAGAACAGCGGGAATAAAATTTACAACGTATAATGTCCCTCAGGACAATACATTTCTGACTTCTGTTTTTCCGATTTTACTGTCAATTGTACTGGTAATTGTTTTTATGTTTTTCATGACCCGCTCCATGGGAGGAGGCAGTCAGAATAACAAGATGATGAATTTTGGAAAAAGCCGTGCAAAACTATCGAAGGATGATAAAGAAAAAACATTTAAAGAAGTGGCCGGGCTGGATGAAGAGAAAGAAGATTTAGTAGAAATCGTTGATTTCTTAAAACAGCCTCAAAAATATGTAAAAGTAGGTGCCAGAATACCCAAGGGTGTATTGCTGGTGGGACCTCCGGGAACAGGAAAGACATTATTGGCCAAAGCCGTTGCTGGTGAGGCCGGAGTTCCGTTTTTCAGTATTTCCGGATCGGATTTTGTAGAAATGTTTGTTGGTGTGGGTGCTTCCCGTGTCAGGGATCTTTTTGAAGAAGGGAAAAAGCACAGCCCATGTATTATATTTATCGATGAAATCGATGCTGTGGCCAGACGACGTGGTACGGGTATGGGCGGCGGACATGATGAGCGTGAGCAGACACTGAACCAGCTCCTGGTGGAGATGGATGGATTTGGAGTCAATGAAGGCATCATCGTAATGGCTGCTACCAACCGTGTGGATATATTGGATCCGGCAATTTTACGACCGGGACGTTTTGACCGGCGGGTAGTTGTTGGGGCGCCGGATGTTAGGGGGCGGGAAGAAATCCTGCAGGTTCATGCCCATGGAAAACCTTTGGCGGAAGATGTGGACTTCAAGCAGATTGCCCGGACAACGGCAGGATTTACTGGCGCCGAGCTTGAGAATCTGCTGAATGAGGCAGCTATCTTAGCCGCGAAGGATGACCGTGCTTATGTCAGACAAAGTGATATTAAGGCAGCTTTTATCAAGGTCGGGATTGGTACTGAGAAAAAGAGTAAGGTTATTTCTGAGAAAGAAAAAAGGATTACGGCTTATCACGAGGGGGGTCATGCAATTCTTTGTTATGCGCTGCCGGATATTGAACCTGTTTATGCGATTTCGATTATTCCTACCGGTATGGGGGCAGCAGGATATACGATGCGCCTGCCGGAAAAAGACGAGATGTTTAATACCAGAGGTCAGATGCTGCAGAACATTCAGGTGTGTCTTGGCGGCAGAATTGCTGAGGAGATTATCTTTGATGATATAACGACGGGTGCATCGCAGGATATTAAACAGGCAACGGCGATAGCCAAGGCGATGGTTACCAAGTATGGTATGTCTTCAGAAGTTGGTCTGGTGGCATATGGTGATGATCAGAATGAAGTGTTTATCGGGCGTGATCTTGCACATACACGCGGCTTCAGTGAACAGGTTGCAGCGACAATTGATCGGGAAGTGAAGCAGTTGATTGATGAGTCCTACCATAAAGCTACAGACATTATCAAGCAGAATGAAAATATTCTGCATAAATGTGCGAATTTATTATTAGAGAAAGAAAAGATAGGCAGGGAAGAGTTTGAATCACTCTTCACGATGACGGAAATTGTATAAAACGCACAAAAAAATGCGATGAATTTTGTCATATTTGTGCCCACTTTTGGTGTGGAGTGCGCTATAATGATATTCGTAACAACCCCCCAATACATTATATAGTTTTTGCTACACCCCAAAGAGAATACCTTCTCAAAAAAAGGCAGCGTTCGGAAGCTGTCTTTTTTTCGTCTCAAATTCATGAATAGTAACCGTATCCAAAATGCAGTCGTAGAATTTGGGATTTTGAAGAATATCCGCTTTGACTTTTTAGCAAGGTCATAGGGAATTTTGCGTGCACGTATATATATTTTTAGGCATTGAAGATAATCGATAGGTTGAAGGTTGAATTTAGGTGAGGATTAGGATAAAATAGAAGCAGACTATGAAATTTGAGGTGGAGTCATGAACCATGATCAGAGCATGGATTTAGAAAATAGATTAAATTATATCCATAATATGCGGCCGTTGTTTAGTAAACAGTCGCTGTTTAGTGATGAAACGCAGTATTATAGAACACCGGCAGAGCCAGAGCCAGGGGATATGGTTACGCTACGTTTTCGGGCAAGAAAGAATAACGTAGATGCGGTGTATTTTATTAGCGGAAGTTTCCGCGCCGAAATGAAAGTAGAAGAGCAAAAGAATGGGTTTGACTATTATGAGATTCAAATTCAGGTGACTGATAAGCCGGTACATTATTATTTTGAAATCAATACCGGCAAGATTACCTGTTATTATAATGAGCTTGGTGTAACGCAAGACTTGCAAGAGCAGTTTTCTTTTGGCATTGTGCCTGGTTTTAAGACACCAGGGTGGGCAAAGGGAGCTGTAATGTATCAGATTTTCCCTGACCGCTTTTGCAATGGTGATACGAATAATGATGTACTAAGCGGAGAATATTCCTATATCAATGCTCATGTTCATCGGGAAGAGAACTGGAATGCGTATCCACAGGCGATGGATGTCCGCAGCTTTTATGGCGGAGATTTGCAGGGAATTATCGATAAGTTGGATTATCTGCAGGATCTGGGAGTGGAAGTACTATATTTAAATCCAATCTTTGTGTCCCCATCCAATCACAAATACGATATTCAGGACTATGATTATGTAGATCCTCACTATGGCCGGATCGTGGAAGAGGATGGAGAATTGCTGGGTGCCCATGATATCCGGAATTCTCATGCAACCTGTTATATAAAGCGGGTAACGAACCTAAGGAATTTGGAAGCCAGCAATGAGCTTTTTATTGAACTGGTAGAGGAACTGCATCGACGCGGGATGAAAATCATCCTGGATGGTGTGTTTAATCACTGTGGTTCTTTTAATAAATGGTTGGATCGGGAACGGATTTATGAACATCAGGAAGACTATGAAAAAGGTGCTTACGTTAGTGCTGACAGTCCTTATCGTTCCTTTTTCAAATTTAACAACGAGCACAGCTGGCCGTATAATGAGTTTTATAATGGCTGGTGGGGGCATGATACGCTGCCCAAGTTGAACTATGAAGAATCTCAGAAATTGGAAGAATATATTCTGCGGATAGCAGCTAAGTGGGTATCACCGCCATTTAATGCGGATGGCTGGCGTCTGGATGTGGCTGCAGATCTGGGGCACAGCCAGGAATACAATCATCAGTTCTGGAAAAAATTCCGCCTGACGGTTAAAAAGGCGAATCCGGAGGCTATAGTCCTGGCCGAACATTATGGTGATGCAAAGAACTGGCTGCAGGGTGATGAGTGGGATACGGTTATGAACTATGATGCTTTTATGGAACCTGTATCCTGGTTTTTGACTGGAATGGAAAAACACAGCGATGAGTTTCGGTCTGATTTACTTGGGAACCCGGAGGCGTTTTTCAATGCTATGCGCTATCATATGGTCCGGTTCTATGGACAGTCATTACAGGTAGCTATGAATCAGCTGGATAATCATGATCATTCCCGCTTTTTGACCCGGACTAATCATCGGGTCGGGCGATTGGCGAATGTGGGCTCGCAGGCGGCGGAAGAGGGTGTCAGCAAGGCGGTTCTGCGTGAAGGTGTAATTATGCAGATGACATGGCCAGGTGCGCCGACACTGTATTATGGTGATGAGGCAGGAGTCTGTGGATTTACCGATCCGGATAACCGCAGAACCTATCCCTGGGGAAATGAAGATGAAGAGTTGATTTGCTTTTATAAGGAAGCAATTGCGCTGCATAAGCGATATGAGGCATTAAAATACGGTTCGTTGAAGGAATTGTATGCAGACTACAATGTGATTGCATATGGACGTTTTACCAATGATGAGCAGGTGGTGGTTATTATTAACAACCGTAACGAACCAGCGCTGGTGGAGGTGCCGGTCTGGCAGATGGGCATGAGCCGTGTGAAGGAGACTTATATGAAGCGAATGCTTTATTCCAATGCAGTCGGATTCTCGATGGAAGACAAGTTTTACCGGGTGGTTGCAGGGCTGATGACTGTGGAGATTGGCTCTAGAGCCGGCATGATTCTTTGCCGTAAGGATCCCCAATTATAATGTGTAGCTTGGGACCAAGTAAATAAGGAATAAAAGCCTTGCAATTCTTTATAAAATATGATATAAATATAGTTGGTTTTTTAAGGAAACCAACTATATGGATGGGTTCCCGAGTGGCCAAAGGGGGCAGACTGTAAATCTGTTGGCAACGCCTTCGAAGGTTCGAATCCTTCTCCATCCATTTGATGCTTTGCATCAAATGGATATTGGATTTATGCACACGATTTTGCTGCGTAAAACCGGCACGGTTGGCAGTGTATGTGTGGTTGATGGAAACTGACTACAGAGTGCTTTATTAATCTGATATTCAATAATAAAATGCCGCAGTGGCGGAACTGGCAGACGCCCAGGACTTAAAATCCTGTGGGATTAACTTCCCGTACCGGTTCGATTCCGGTCTGCGGCATTAAAATTTTTTTATGTAAGATAGGCTTCAAACATTGACTGAATCAGTGTTTGGAGCTTTTCTCATTTTGACGGTTGGTTAGAAAATTTGTATGCAACTCATTCCAGACAATCTTTAAATAAGTGGTATCTTTTTCCTATGTAATTGTATCATGTATTTGCGTTGGAATATTAGGGGCATCAATACAACCGGTTGGAAGACAGAAAATGTATCAAAAATTTGCAGATGAATTGAAAATGAAAGGAAAAGAAAGAAGATGAAAACATTGGCGATAGGTACGGTAAAAATCCGTTCATTAAAAACCGTAGCTTGATTAATTGAACCGAATACAAAAAAAGAAGGCTGCTATATACAATAAACAGTTGTGCAATATTTACAAATTTTACATAAAAAAATTAGTAAAATTTACAAATACATGTATTGAATATCAACGTAAAACAAAATATAATTTTGATATAAAGTAATACGGAGCTAATTATAGCAAAGGCGCTAGCCATATCTAAAAGGATATGGCTGGCGTTTTTCTTATTCTTCTAAGAGTGCCGCATACTTTATGTCACTATTATTTAATCTAAAATAGGAGGTAATGTGAATGAGACAGGTAGCAATCTATGGAAAAGGCGGTATTGGGAAATCCACTACTACACAAAACTTAACAGCCGGCCTCGCTGAGATGGGAAAGAAGATTATGATTGTGGGATGTGATCCCAAGGCTGATTCGACCAGATTAGTATTAAGTGGTTTGGCACAGAAAACAGTGTTAGACACACTTAGGGAAGAGGGCGAAGATATCGATTTGAGTTCGATTCTGAAAACCGGTTATGCCGGTATCAGAGGAGTGGAATCAGGGGGACCTGAACCGGGGGTTGGCTGCGCCGGTCGCGGAATCATAACATCAATCAATTTGCTGGAGCAGTTGGGCGCTTATGAAGAAGAACTGGATTATGTATTTTACGACGTTCTGGGAGATGTTGTCTGCGGGGGATTTGCAATGCCAATCCGTGAAGGTAAAGCACAGGAGATCTACATCGTATGTTCCGGAGAGATGATGGCATTATATGCTGCAAATAATATTTCAAAGGGAATTAGTAAATATGCTAATACAGGTGGAGTCAGACTGGGCGGTCTTATCTGTAATTCAAGAAATGTAGATGGCGAAGTGGGACTTGTAGAGGCTGTAGCAAAAGAGATTGGAACACAGATGATTCATTTTGTTCCCCGTGATAACGATGTTCAGAGAGCTGAAGTTAATAAAAAGACGGTAATAGACTATAGTCCCGATGTCCCCCAGGCGGATGAATATCGTACTCTGGCACAAAAGATTGATGGTAACGATATGTTTGTTATACCTAAGCCAATGGCCACCGAAAGATTGGAAGAAATATTAATGGAACATGGTATCCTGGACTAAGGAAAAGGAGGTAGAGATATGGTACTGATTCGAGCAATTATACGTTGTGAAAAAGTTGGTGTAGTACTTGATGAATTAGAAAAAGTGGGTTTCCCGGCGGTGACCAAGATGGATGTATTTGGACGAGGAAAACAAAAAGGGATTAAGGTAGGTGAAGTTGTTTATGATGAGATACCCAAGGAGATGCTGTTGATTGTTGTAGAAGACGAGGAAAAGGATACGGTTATTAAGACAATTATGAAATATGCCCAAACCGGAGTCGAAGGAAATTTTGGCGATGGCAGAATCTTTGTG
>Ga0153922_1000062_pt1 | contig 41509 bp, 36 predicted proteins | sample TSNJ006MetaG_FD_104723 | JGI IMG/M metagenome (GOLD analysis project Ga0153922, IMG submission 104723) | Attine ant fungus gardens microbial communities from New Jersey, USA - TSNJ006 MetaG | ecosystem: Host-associated > Fungi > Mycelium > Unclassified | place: USA: New Jersey, Brendon T. Byrne... | reverse complement strand
TATAAGATACTTTCAGCTTTTGTATCTCTCTCTGGATAGATTCACATCTTACTCGTCTCTTCAACGTATTATGATGATTTTATATCATCTGTGATGTGTTTGTCAACGTTCTTTGAAGAAAAGAAGAAAAGTTGGTTATAGTTCGTTACAGTTCAGCTTTCGATGTCCGCCTTCACCGCCTTATCAAGATCCTGCGTAATAAATACAGGCACTTTACCTCTCCGGAACATACAAGACGATGTCTTCTCGTGTCCGTATTGATCATGATAGAATACAGTTATCAACCACTCCCAGTCTACATCAACCGCATTAACTTCCATATCGGACAAAACACTGGCATCCATAATTTCTTTTATTTCCTCCGGAGCGCTATAATCCTTACCCTCATTATTCTCACCATTTTCCCAATATTCAGCCGCATTCAGCAAAACACGGATTCTAGTAACATCACTTATCTTAATCTCCGTCTGAATTTCATATCCCATATCCTTTAACTGTTTTAAAGTCTTTTCATATACTGAATAAAGAGGATAATAAATACCATACTTATACCCCGAACCTTCCGATAATTCCGTCTGGAAAATTATCTGTCCAAACGGTGTGTTCTCTTTCATATCCTGATAAGTAAGATTCATCAGATCCGCCTGGTAGGCTTCAATCAACTTTCGATTATCTTCATCAGAACCTTTGATCGCGTGATGATCATTGATGTCATATACTTCTATTTCACCTGAATTTTCAGCTTTTGTACTCAATATTGGATACTGAGCCATTTTAAATTCTTCCTGATCATATAAAATTTTCAATTGATCTGAAATTTCTTGTATGTTTATAAAGTAATTGCGATAAATCTCCTTTCCGTTTTTTAGTTTATAGCATACCGCCATGCTTGAAAAATCAGCAGTTTCATCCTCCGATAGGCTTTCATAAGTAACATTTTCTTTATTGTTTTTAATTCCCTGTTGGATGATTTCGTATACCTCCGGTACATTGCGCAGATCCATATGTTCAAGGCGATACTTATCACCACCATTATAGTCAAAGTTGCCTGAATCTTCCATATAATAACTAATTGAAGAATCTAACGCGCTGATGGAGACTCCCACTGATTCTATATTATCCGGGTTTGGCTGATAACTGTCATATCGCAGCAGGTCAAACCGATAGAACAAGGTAATCAGCACAACGCATCCGGCTGCAATCCCTAAGGATTTTTTATGAGAAAACACTTTTCTAATATCATAGGTGTAAATAACTTCGATGAAGCATTGTGCAACTATCAAACCTAAGAGCAGACCGAACACCAGCCATATCTCTGACTCTTCATTCACCAGAGCACCAAAGCAGATACCGCTGCCCAGGGTAATAGCTATCATCAGAAGCACTTTGATCACTGGTTTGGATTTAGCAAAAGCCATCGAACTGCCTGCTGCTTCGGAACCTCTTTTACGATATAGCCATATCAGCAATACAAATGTCAAAACTACTGCAACGATTGAAATAATTATAGCTATCTGCCTTAGTTGGGCCGCGGACATACTGACACTCATTCCCATCAGACTGCTGCCCGGCTGAGTTCCATAATAGAGAGTTACCGGTGACAGACACACCAGCCAATCTATCCATCTGCTCCCCCATGGACTGCTGTAATAAGTGTTAAAGTACCAGCGTGCATATCCCTGAAAAATGGCATACATCATTGGAAAATACACCCAGAAAACCAACATGCCTAATGCTCCAACCAGCATTTTCCCGGTCAACATAATTGCTATAACCGCAACATTGTAAAAAATTAAAAAATAAAGGAAATTATCGGAAACCGACAGCAATGCTGCCTTCAGAAGCCCTGCGGTAATTACTCCTTTCGTAATGCATGCTAAAATTGCTAAAACTTCACAAACCAGAAAGGGAATCATAAACAAAAGAACACCGCTGGCATACTGGGCAAAAAACAGCTTTTCTCTTTTTACCGGAATGCTGTGAAAAACATCTACCTTCTTTCGGGAATACAGGTACCCAAAGCCAGAGAAAGCACATACTATTGCCGCGCATATTGTCACAAATGATATTCCACCATTATGATAGCCAACACATCTTATTAAGTCTGCGGTCAACTCAACCATTTTCAGGCTCCCTTTAGCTATATCTGCCAGATCTCGGTCAATTATTATAATCGTTGCTACCGGCATCAGAAGAATTAATATTAATGCTAATATAGCAAATATCCACACTCTTCTCTTTATATCTGATACAGTCATTTTAGAAAACGAGATTTTTGATGTCATATCCTGCTACCTCCGTCTCACTAATAAATATCTCTTCCAATGTCAGTGGAAGTACTTCCCAAAAAACAGGATTACGCTGTTCAATCCGTTGGGTAATTTCCATTTTTGTACCTCTCGCTGTAAGAGTCAGAAGGGAACCATTTCTTGTACACTGCAGCATATCTAATTCCTTCAAAAGCTGTTCTTCATCTGCCGTATCCGGCAAAACACATTGGATCTTGTGGACACCAGTCTTAATATCCTCTAAATCTTTTGAAAACAGCACGCCGCCCTGATGAAGCAGACCGACATGGTCACAGATATCTTCCAGCTCCCGCAAATTGTGGGAAGCGATCACTGGCGTAAAAGCACGGTTCATCATTTCTGCTACGAAGATACTCTTGACTGCCTGGCGCATCACCGGATCCAGACCATCGAATGTTTCATCACAGAAAAGATATTTTGTATTTGCACAAATACCAAGTAATACCGATACCTGCCGTTTCATTCCTTTGGAAAATGTATGAATCTTCCTTTCCATTGAAAGGTTGAATCTTCTCATATACTCTTTGAATTTATCTTTATCAAACTCCCGGTAAACCATTGCATAGTAATCCATCATATCTTTTGCAGATGCATTGGGAAAGAAATACTGCTCATCGGGAATGAAGAATAATTTCTCCTTTGCCTTCCCATTTTCGAATACTTCCTCACCATCGAGAATAATGGTTCCTTCATCCGGTTTTAGCACACCGGCCAACATTCTCAAAAATGTGCTTTTTCCTGCACCATTTGTGCCCACCAGGCCAAACACTGCGCCTTCCTGAATGGTTGCACTGATATTCTGCACTGCTTCAATATCATCGAATACTTTACGTACTTTTGATATTTCAATCATTGTTTGCCCTCCTCATAAATTCTCCCTATATGCTCAGCCAGTTCCGGCTGAGCCACTCCAATGTCCAGGCCGTGGTGAACCAGCGAATCGAATTCCACAAAAAACTGTCTTTTCTCTTCATCCACAAATGCCCTTCTGGAAGACACAAAATTACCGCGCCCTTTAATCGGGTAAATATATCCTTGTGACTCCAGCAGCATATATGCCCTTTGGATAGTGTTCGGATTAATTGCCAAATCCATTGCCAGTTTCCTTACCGAAGGCATCTGTGCATTTTCTTCCAGCACACCCTTAAGAATCAATGTCTGAAATTTATCAGCAATCTGTTCATATATCGGCCGTCTATCTTGATAATCCAAAACAATCATGGTTTTCCCCTTTCTTTTTGTTTGTATTAAGTGTACTATTAACCTTAATACACTTATACTATAAAAAAATCTTGACTGATTGTCAAGGTTTTTTTACCAGATAATCGCAACCCACTTCTGACCCTAATCAGATGATCACACTATCTTCCGCAGCATTTTTTATATTTTTTACCACTACCGCATGGACAGGGATCATTTCTGCCAATCTTCTCGCCTTTTACAACAGTCCCTGATTTCTTCTGTTCCAGATACAATTCTTTTCTCTGCTCTTCTGTAAAGATCTCATCCCACATCGGCAGTTCATACAGCCAGTCTGCCTTAGCATCTACCATATTCTTATACAGCAGCTCTTTATCAAAACCCAAATTCACGGACGTATTCTCATCCATCTCCTCAATCGGATTCGGATCTTTCAAACTGTCATTGATACCATCAAGGAATCCAACCATAACCTGAAGATTCACTTCATATTTCTCTGCCAATTCCTTTACAGTCCCCGTAACAATTTCGTCCGGATTAGCTAAAAGCTCCTCATAGATTCCTTTTTCAATCAAAAAATAGTTTGTCCAAAACTTCTGAAGCCTTCCCTTATCAGCGTTCTGATCGTACGCGTGATCACGCCATTCTTGTAGTAGTCCCATATATCTTACCTTCCTTTAATCCAAACTTTTCCTCTTGTTTTTACATTACAACGATAAAAACTATTATATCGGAAACAGGATAATGCGTCAAGATACTATTCACAGCCCTGACAGCCCCGTGGCTGTGAATAGTACACCATCGTATCAACTTACAATGCAAAGGTATGATCAAGCGGCCCACTCCCCCGCCCCAGATCCAAATTCGCTTTCAACGCTCCCGATATATAGTCCTTAGCATACTCCACACTTACTTCCAATGAATACCCCATCGCAAGATTAGACGCAATAGCTGCTGAAAGGGTACACCCTGTCCCATGGATATTAGGGTTATCAATCCGCTCCCCCCTGAACCATATCTTTCGACCAGCCTCATACAACAAATCATCAGCATCCCACAAGCCATGCCCACCTTTAACCAGCACTGCTGCCTGACATTTTTGCGAAATAATCTTGGCCGCCCAAACCATATCCTCCGTTGTCTTAATACCCCGTCCACTCAGCACTTCCGCCTCCGGTATATTAGGCGTAATGACCCGCGCCAAAGGCATTAACTGTTCCACTAACACCTCAATAGCCTCTTCAGCCAGCAATCGGCTCCCGCTAGTAGAAATCATCACCGGATCCAAAACAACATCTTTAACCCCTTCAAACTCCAGCTTCTTTGCAATAACACCAATTAATCCGGCACCAGACACCATTCCAATCTTCACCGCATCCGGCCGGATATCATCAAAAATACAATCCAACTGCTGTGCCAAAAACTCCGGTGCCGTCTCCATAACACCATACACCCCAGTAGTATTCTGAGCCGTAAGAGCCGTAACTGCACTCATAGCATAAAGCTTATGCGCCGTAATCGTCTTAATATCCGCCTGAATCCCAGCGCCACCACTACAATCACTACCTGCGATGCTCAAAACCGTTTTCATGACCCTTCCCCCTGCCATCCCTTACCAATTATCCACCCATTGCGTAAAACGGGGAACTCTATAATCCGTTCCTGCATCCTCCACTGCTCAAAATACTCTCTTACTCTCTCAATCGCCATCTTCCCTCACTCCTCATAATCTATTTCGGCAACAATCCGGGCAATATCTTTCATCCCCCGGGCTGCCGCCACCTTATCCGCCTTCGCAAACAACGCTGAAATCACTGCAATCCCATCCACACCAATCCCAGCAAGCTGCCCTCCATTCCTTTCATTAATCCCACCAATCGCAACCACCGGCAATGGCACTTCTTTACATATATCAGCAAGAACGTGATGATTCAAGGTAGTTACATCCGTCTTAGTAGACGATCCAAATACCGCTCCACACCCCAGATAATCCACACCCTGCTCCCAGGCAGCAATCGCCTCCGACACATTATGAGTACTAGTCCCAATAATTTTATCCGGCCCCAACAACTCTCTCGCACACTGAATCTGCATATCCGCCTGCCCAATATGCACTCCATCCGCACCCACTTCCAAAGCCACCTGAATATTATCATTAATAATAAATGGCACACAGAACTTTTCACATACCGCTTTCAGCTCCAATCCCTGAGCAACAAACTCCTCATGACCCAAGTTCTTCTCCCTAAGCTGCACACAAGTAACACCACCTATCAATAATCTTTCCACAACCTCTGCCAACGAATCTTCACCCAACCAAAAGCGATCCGTAACCGCATACAACAACATATCCTCTTTACTTATCTTCAATTCATCACCTACTTATTCCTGTACCCAGAACACCATCTCAACTTGCCGCAACCCTCACCATTAACCAAACATCATCCCTTTTCCTACTGTCAATAATAATAATATTTCATTTCATTGTCAAACTTTCCATATAAAAGTCGATAAAATTAAATAAATCTTAATGAGTCAAACCGTTGACGAATACACAATAACCACCTAAAATAGATATGTTACGGAAAATTTTGGAGTTTTGCAGACCGCGCCTACCCAAATCACTGCCTATTACCGCCACTGGAAAGACCGGCCGCAAGACCCTAATGGCAGAATATACAGGAGGTAAACCATGAACCGTGAACTACTGCAATCAGCTGCCGATACTTATGGAACCCCGTCATATGTCTTTGACCTGGACATGCTGAAAGAACGTCTGACCATGATGAAGCACATTCTGGGGCCCAAAGTAACCCTCTGCTATGCAATGAAAGCAAACCCCTTTTTGGTTGCTGCCATGGAAGGACTTACCCAACGATTTGAAGTATGTTCTCCCGGAGAATTTGCTATCTGTGAAAAGCAGGGAATTCCCATGGAACACATCGTTCTATCGGGAGTGAATAAAGAAACAAATGAGATTAACCGAGTCATAGAAACCTACCGGGGAAAAGGGATTTTTACCATAGAATCCCTGGAACAGCTGCGAATTCTGGCCCAGGCTGCTGCCGGAAACAAAAAGCAGCTTCAAGTCCTGCTGCGTTTGACCAGCGGCAATCAATTTGGCATGGACAAAAGTACCATATGCGGCATCATTAAGAACCGGGAACAATATCCTTATCTCACCATCCTGGGTCTTCAATTATACTCCGGAACGCAGAAAAAGAAGCTTGCCCGAATTGAAGCGGAACTGCGTGAGTTGGATGCTTTCTGCAAGCATCTTCAACAAGAGTATCAATTTGAAGTGAACGAATTAGAATACGGTCCTGGGTTTTATGTATCCTATTTTCAAAATGAAGCAGACTATGATTATGAAAAATTATTGAAAGAATTTTCAGAAATTCTGAAAAACATGGATTTCAAGGGACATATCACACTGGAGATGGGGCGTTATATGGTAGCATACTGCGGGTATTTTCTAACCACCATCATAGACTGCAAGCATAATCAGGAGCAGAACTATTGCATCGTTGATGGTGGTATCCATCACATGAATTACTATGGCCAGATGCTGGCAATGAAGCTGCCTCATTTTTTGCAAATGGGTAAATCCGACCTGACTGAACCGGAGAACTGGAACATCTGCGGATCACTCTGTACGGTGGGTGATGTCCTGGTCCGGCAGCTGCCGCTAAATGCTGCCAAACCCGGCGATATATTAGTCTTTGAACGCCTGGGTGCTTATTCAGTAACGGAAGGAATCTCTCTTTTCCTAAGCCGTGACCTGCCAAAGATTCTGTTTTATTCAGAACAGGACGGCTTACAGCTTGTCCGTAACACATTAAATACACACACCATTAATTCAATGACATAAGGGGAATTTATTATGGAAAAGTTATTAGAAATCTTGGAAGACATTCAACCAGATGCAGATTATGCAACCTGCACTACTTTAATTGATGACGGAATTCTGGATTCCTTCGCGATTCTATCTATCGTGGGCGAACTGGAAGAACAATTGGGTGTTGAAGTATCACCTGCAGACATTATTCCGGCGAATTTCAATTCCGCCCAGGCTTTATGGGACATGGTACAGCGTTTACAGGGATAATCTATGTTACAGGGCGGTCAAAAGCTGAACTGTAACCAATCCATCACAGGGAGGTTCGTAATGTCTTTTGTTGCAACTGAATTCCTGCTGTTTGTGGCTATCGCGGCAGCAGGTTATTACCTGATTCCAAAGAGGTTTCAGTGGATGTGGCTGTTATTATTCAGCTATATCTACTATTCCAGTTCGGGAATCAAGCTTTTATTTTTTCTCTTATTCACTACCCTCACCACTTATGGCGCCGCTATATGGATTGAGCAGGTGAATCAGCAGCAATCCGACGATAAAAAGAAGATTGGGAAAAAGAAGCGCAACATAACTATCATAGGGCTCTTGCTGAACTTCGGAATGCTTGCCCTATTAAAATATGTCAATTTTGGAATTGTAAATATCAACCACATTCTTCATACCGATTTTACATTTCCGGATTTTTTGCTGCCGCTTGGTATTTCGTTTTACACCTTTCAGTCGATGGGGTATTTGCTGGATGTCAACTGGGGTAAATGCAAAGCTGAGCACAATCCGTTTCGCTTTGCACTGTTCGTTTCCTTTTTCCCGCAACTCCTGCAAGGTCCAATCGGACGCTTTGACCGGCTGGCACACCAGCTTTATACGGAGCATTCCTTTGACTGGGAGCGTACGGAAAGAGCACTGCAGTTAATTCTATGGGGCTTTTTCAAAAAAATGGTTCTGGCTGATAATGCCGGTATCTTTGTTGATCGGATTTTCGGAAATTATCAGACCTACCCGGGCTTATCTATCTTTGCCGTATTGCTGTATTCTGCGCAGCTATATGGTGATTTCTCTGGGGGGATGGACGTGGTTATGGGGATTGCTGATCTGTTCGGTATTACCATGGATGATAACTTCCGCCGACCATATTTTGCCCGTTCTATTACCGACTTCTGGCATCGCTGGCACATTACTCTGGGGACCTGGATGAAGGACTATATCTTCTATCCGCTTTCACTGTCCCGACCAATGAATCGGTTTGGAAAATTCGCCAGAAAGCGTTTTGGTAAGAACATTGGCCGTACCTTGCCTATTTGTATTGCTAACATTGTTGTTTTCCTGGTGGTCGGCATTTGGCATGGAGCTGCCTGGAAATTCATTGTCTACGGATTATATAACGGTCTTATTATCGCCTTCAGTGGTCTGATGGCTCAGAATTACCGCAAATGGAAGCAGGCATTACATGTCAACGAAAAAGCAAACAGCTGGATGGTCTTCCAGATTCTGCGGACCTTTCTGCTAGTTAACATCAGTTGGTTTTTTGACCGTGCCAACAGCATTAGTGATGCCTGGGGAATGATGAAAAATGCTCTGACTCATTTCAACCCCACCGAACTATTTGCCATACCGATGGGCGAAAGCGGCATTGGATTCACGCCGGTTGGCCTGGGAATTATTATCTTCGCTTCTGTGATACTTTTTATCGTAAGTGTTTTACAAGAACGGGGTATCTGCGTTCGCAGTGCCATTGCTGCCAAACCGATAGTAATTCGCTGGGCTGTCTATCTCTTTTTGATCTTCGCACTGCCGGTTTTAGGACAACCGCCATCAGCAACAGGAGGGTTTATATATGCGCAATTCTAAAAAAGCAATCTTAGTTGTCCTCTTTCTGGTAATCTGCCTGGCAGGTAACAGCATTTTAACCTTTTGCTTCTATCCATACAATTATGCCAGAATAGATATGCACAATATCGAGACCAAGGCATACGATGATATCTTTCTTGGCTCTTCCCATGGGAAATGTGGTATCAATCCCCTTGTCTTTGACAGCATCACCGGACAAAAGAGTACCAACCTCTGCATGGGCGGGGAGTATATGCAAGATGTTTTTTTTCTCGCTAAAGAGGCTGTCCGGAATCACAAACCGCAGCGGATCATATATGAATTGGATCCCGGGTACTGGGTAACAAAGCCTTCACAGGGAATGGAGTACACCTCCTTTTATCAGGAGTTTCCGAAATCGCTAGTAAAGGTACAATATTTTGCCGAGAAAATCATGAAAGCCGATTTTCGCAGTACTTTATTTCCCTGGTATGTCTATCGGCAGTTTTTCTTCAAGGTACTGGATAATGTAAAAACCAAAACCGGACCGGTCTACAAAACTTATGATCCTGCACCATTTAGCAACGATGCACAATCGTACAAACCGGAAGGGTTTATCTATCGTAATAAGATTGATGCTCCCAAAACAGAAGAGAATCTGATGCTCTGGAATAAAGCCCAATTGCAGCAGGACACGGTAGATTATTTTGAACGGCTGGTTAACTTCTGTGACCAAAAGCAGATTGAATTAGTTGTGATCACCACACCAGTTCCTACCGAAACTTATCAGAAATATCAGCGGGCATATGACAACGCCCATGATTATTTTACCGAATATATGAAAAGCCTGAAGGTTCCTTATTATGATTTTAATCATCTTCCGCTAGATGGCTTTGATAAATCACTGAATGCTTATGCTGACTGCGAGGGGCATATGTACGGTCCAACAGCCGAACTGTTCACCCAGTTGCTGGCTGAATATCTAGTAAATAAGAGGACTCTTTTTTGAGAGCCCTCCCGTTTAGGAAAATCTAATAGATTGTAAATGTCTGATTCAATAAAAAATCCTTGCAGCACACTCATGCTCAAGGTTCGGTTACAATCAGATCATAATCTAAATGGCAACCGGCTGTCGTTTTATCCTTCGGATAAGTTAGACCCTTGGCTTTGCGTCCTTGCTTTTCAACAAGTTTGCTAAATATTCTCTTATATAATCATGATTAGTTTTTGAAAATCTGTGTCCAGAAGTAGTATCCGTCAGAGGTTACACCAACGCCAACACCAATCTTGGTGTAGTTTGCACTGAGCATGTTAGCTCTGTGTCCTGCTGAGTTGTACCAAGCATCGACTACTTCTTTTGCGCTCATCTGGTATGCTCCGATGTTCTCGCCGATGAATTTATAGGTTACGCCGTATTTCTTTGCTAAGTCATAGAACTTGGATCCGTCTGGTCTGGTATGGGAAAGAACGTCTTTGTCAGCCATTTCGATAGAACGGTAGCAAGCTACGGTTGTCAGGGTGTTGTCTAATGTAACTGCCTTACGGCCATTTTTTACTCGGTATGCGTTTGTATATTTAACCACGTCATTGATAAACTGTTTATATGTTGTTGCGTTCTTTTTTGCACGAGCGTCCAGTGGTAAGCTGGTTATATTTGTTGTTGCAGTTTTTTTTGTTACCGATACTTTACATGTAACAGTCTTTCCGTTAACTTTTGCTGTGATCTTTGCGCTTCCTGCTTTTTTCGCTGTAACAACACCCTTTGTGGATACTGTTGCAATGTTCTTGTTGGATGTTTTCCAGGTTACCTTTGTTACTTTCTTTCCATTTACAGTTGCGCTCAATGTGGATTTCTGACCTTCTTTGATGGATACGGAAGTCTTGTTCAGCTTCGGTGCTGCGTTAATCTTTGTTGCAGCAACTTTCTTTACAGATACTTTACATGTAACGGTCTTTCCGTTAACTTTGGCTGTGATCTTTGCGCTTCCTGCTTTTTTCGCTGTAACAACACCCTTTGTGGATACTGTTGCAATGTTCTTGTTAGATGTTTTCCAGGTTACTTTTGTTACTTTCTTTCCATTTACAGTTGCGCTCAATGTGGATTTCTGACCTTCTTTGATGGATACGGAAGTCTTGTTCAGCTTCGGTGCTGCCGTTGCTGCTTCAACGTTTGCTGTTGTCATCCCTGCTAAGAATACTGTTGTTACTACTGTCAACAATGCGATGGTTAATCCTTTTTTTAATTTTTTCATAAATAATGCACCCCCTTCTTTTTGGAAGACACATTACCTATGGTTAAATCATGCTATACATGTGGGTAAAATCAGGAGTCCGTATATCTACTGAACAGTAGTATTACTTAGACTGTGATCTTGGCAACCGGCTGTCATATCTTTACGATTTAGACCCTATGGCTTTGTGTCCCTGCCTTTCGACAGGTTTACCTTTTCAGTTTCAATTAAAATTTGCTTCGCTATGTTACTTTTTTGTTAACATATTTGTTTCACTTCATGTACTGTGGATGTCTGTTTAATAAAAAAATCCTTGCAGCACACTCATGCTCAAGGTTCGGTTACACTCAGATCATAATCTAAATGGCAACCGGCTGTCGTTTTATCCTTCGGATAAGTTAGACCCTTGGCTTTGCGTCCTTGCTTTTCAACAGGTTTGCTAAATATTCTCTTATATAATCATGATTAGTTTTTGAAAATCTGTGTCCAGAAGTAGTAACCATCAGAGGTTACACCAACGCCAACACCAATCTTGGTGTAGTTTGCACTGAGCATGTTAGCTCTGTGTCCTGCTGAGTTGTACCAAGCGTCTACTATTTCTTTTGCGCTCATCTGGTATGCTCCGATGTTCTCGCCAACGAATGTATAGGTTACGCCGTATTTCTTTGCTAAGTCATAGAACTTGGATCCGTCTGGTCTGGTATGGGAAAGAACGTCTTTGTCAGCCATTTCGATGGAACGGTAGCAAGCTACGGTTGTCAGAGTATTGTCTAATGTAACTGCCTTACGGCCATTTTTTACTCGATATTCGTTTGTATATTTAACCACGTCATTGATAAACTGTTTGTATGTTGTTGCGTTCTTTTTTGCACGAGCATCCAGTGGTAAGCTGGTTGTATTTGTTGTTGCAGCTTTTTTTGCTACCGATACTTTACATGTAACAGTCTTTCCGTTAACTTTTGCTGTGATCTTTGCGCTTCCTGCTTTTTTCGCTGTAACAACACCCTCTGTGGATACTGCTGCAATGTTCTTGTTGGATGTTTTCCAGGTTACCTTTGTTACTTTCTTTCCGCTTACAGTTGCGCTCAATGTGGATTTCTGACCTTCTTTAATGGATACGGAAGTCTTGCTCAGCTTCGGTGCTGCTGTTGCTGCTTCAACGTTTGCTGTTGTCATTCCTATTGCAAATACTGTTGTTATTACTGCCAATAATGCGATTGTTAATTCTTTTCTTAAATTTTTCATAAATAATGTCCCCATTCTTTCTGGAAGACACATTACCTATGGTTAAATCATGCTATACAGGTGGGTAAAATCAGAGTATGTATATCTACTGAACAGTAGTATTACTTAGACTGTGATTTTGGCAACCGGCTGTCATATCTTTACGATTTAGACCCTATGGCTTTGTGTCCCTGCCTTTCGACAGGTTTACCTTTTCAGTTTCAACTAAAATTTGATTTGATGTATTACTTTTTCCCTAAACTTTTTTCCTAAACAAAAATACCTTGTGCATATTAGGCTCAAGGTTCGGATACATTCAGATCATAATCTAAACGGCAACCGGCTGTCGTATTATCCTTCGGATAAGTTAGACCCTTGGCTTTGCGTCCTTGCCTTTCAGCAAGTTTGCTAAGTATTTTCTTTTCTTATATTGATATAATATACCATTCCTGATAGAATTGCAACCACTTTTTTAAATGTTTTTTTATTTTGTTATATATGCACAATTTTTCTCATTGCTTTTGTTCATTGTGCACTACCCGGCTATTCCGCAAAGTGTTTCCGTGCATTATGCACGGAAATCCAGCAGTGGCTACGGCGATTGACGACAACACCGCAGGTGGAAATTTAGACAAGCGAAACATATAGTTAATTAATGTGGGTTGCACTAGTCCACTCTCCCTGAAAGCTTACATAGCCAAACTGTAACAGATAAATTCCTCACTTACTTGGAGATATTGAGTCATTGTTCGACACAATTTCAGCAGCAGTCATGCGTTCTCTCTCTACCAGTTTTTCAACAAAATCATTTTGGGGTTCAGACAAGATTTTATCAGGTGTATCATACTGCAGGATTTCTCCCCTATCCATGACTAAAACTTTCGTTCCCAGATTCAACGCTTCGGCAATATCATGGGTTACAAATAAAACGGTAATCCCGGTTTTGCGATAGATTTCCTTTAACTCAGTCTGCAGTTGCCCTCTGGTTATCTCATCAACGGCTCCAAAGGGTTCATCCATTAATAGAATATCCGGAGAAGCCGCAAGTGCTCTCGCAATCCCTACCCGCTGCTGCTGACCGCCCGACAGTTCTGAAGGATAACGTTCTCTTAAGTCATCGTCCAGACCGACAATCTGCATCCATTTGCTTACTGCTGCTTTGGTTTTTTGCTTATCATTTTTGTTCAGTAACCGAGGAACATAAGAAATATTTTTCTCCACCGTCATATTCGGAAATAAAACACTGCCTTGTATGGCATAACCAATGTTCCGGCGCAGTTTTATGATGTCTTTTTCCCGGATATCTTCACCATTGACATATATGACTCCACCGTTTGGCTGCACAAGACCATTCACCATTTTAAGGGCAGTGGTTTTACCGCAGCCAGACGAACCAATTACAGTGACAAATTCTCCTTTTTCAATTGTAAGGTTAAAATCATTAATAATCTCCTTCTCATCATATGACTTACTAACATGTTTAAATTCTATTACCGTTCCCATAAACAGTTCCTCCCTATTCTAAAAGGCCGTTCTCTTCCAAATACGCCTGAGCTACATCTTTTGGCTCTTTTCCCTCTGTTTCTACGTCATAATTCATCTGTGCCATCACATCATCTGCAAGGATGCCGTCAAGCTTTGCCAGCACCGCTTCCAGTTCGGGATGATCATCCAGTGTCTCCTGACGCACTACATTCCCACACAGATAGGAAGGATAGAAATTCTTATCATCCACAAGCACTGTCACATCCGAGATGCTCAGCTGTCCATCAGTTGTAAAAATATTCATTACATCAATTTTTCCTTCATTAATAGCTTGGTATTTTAACCCAATATCCATATCAGCAGTATTTTTAAAATAAAAACTGTAGGCATCACACAGCGCATCATATCCATCCTCCCGTTCAAAGAAATCATATTCAGCGCCAAAGGTAAGCTCCCCGGCAACTGCTGCCAGATCAGAATAAGTTTCCAGATGATACTGATCAGCAATCTCTTTTTGTACCACTAATCCATAGGTGTTATTAAAACCATACATTCCCGCCCAGCGCAAATCAAAAGATTCTTCATATTCCGTCTGCAATTCACCGAACAGCGCCTCCGTGTACAGACCATCCTTTTTCAGCACCATATTCCAGCCGGTGCCGGTATATTCCGGATAGAGGTCAAATTTCCCCTTTTCTATCCCTGGCTGAATATTCGAAGTACCGCCGCCTACCCCCTGGGTCAGCTTTACCTGCAGCTGGGTATCCTGCTCAATCAGCATACCCAGCATTTCACCAAGGATATACTGCTCAGTCATTGGCTTTGTGGCTATATGTATCGTGTCCTTTGTCTTTGAACCAAATACCGTATTGCACACCAAGACCATACATCCTACCGATACTGCAGCTACAAGAATACGGTTAACTCTTTTTTCCCGCAAACTTCGTCTTTTTTGCTGCAGTCGTTTCTCAGCTGCACCCAGCAGAGCATCCATAAGCAGGGCAAGTACTGCGATCAGAAGGCTCCCCACCATGGTCATAGCTACATTGTTAGTAGTAATTCCCCGATAGACAGCTACCCCTAATCCACCAGCTCCGATGAAAGAAGCGATACCGGCAAGAGCAATCGTCATCGTAACCATATTTCGAATCCCTGACATGATTACCGGCATAGCCAGAGGTAGTTTTATCTTTACGAGAATCTGCATTCTGGTACTGCCCATTCCTTTTGCTGCTTCCAGCGTTGCTGCATCGATATTGGTGATGCCGGTATGGGTATTGCGCACCATCGGCAGCAAGGCATAGATGGTTAGGGCAATTATCGCAGTGGCATTTCCCACCCCCGAAAACGGAATTAAAAATCCCAGCATCGAAATAGATGGAATGGTATAAAGAAAATTAATGACACCTAGAGCCAGTTTAGTGGATTTGTGATATTCACTAATCAGGATTCCTACCACTCCCCCTAGAAGAACTGCTATCAGAATTGCCCAAAAAGATATTCCGATATGTTCCAATAAAAGTTCCCAAAAGAAATCTTTACGGCTGATGAATGTTTCCCAAATCTGTTTTAACATATTTATTCCCCCCAAGACACTTAAAAGTAACTTATCCATAGATCCGGTAACCGCGGAATAGTGGCTGTGAATAGTAACAATCACTATTCCTTCAATTTTCCTACTTCATTATGCTGCTCAAAACGTTTTTCAATTCTCACCAGCATATTTGCATAATCTAATAGTTCTTCAGTTAGCATATTCCGGTCGGTTCGATTCTTTTTGTAAGAAATCCGGTGCTCCATGCTTGCCCAAAAATCCATTGATATGGTTCTGAATTGAATTTCTACCGGAAAGTATTCCATACCATCAAGGCAGTATACCGGAATCCCGACAATCAGGTGGTAACTGCGGTAACCATTGGGTTTTGGCTGCGTAATATAATCACTTTCACGGATTTCGATTAAATCTGACTGTTTCTTTAGGATATCAACCAGATTATAAATATCATCAACAAAATAGCAGATTACGCGCATTCCTGCGATATCCTGCAGATAATCTTTTGCATCCTTTACCGTAGTTTCTTTATTTCTTTGCTTTAATTTCTCCTCAATACTTTGCTTTTTTTTGACTCGGCTCTGAATATTATGAATGGGCCGTCCGGAAGATTTTCCATACAGCGCATGGTTTAAAACATCCAAGCGGGTAACCAACATTTGCCTTGCGTCTTCATAGGGCTGTACAAAACTATAGTATTCCTCGTCAGTCATAGTACTCTTTCTATCCTCTCTTAAAGCTTCCTCTGCTTGCTGTTTGACTCTCTTTTCAGTCTATCGGATAAATATGTTGAACTCATGTATGATTTCTTATGAAAACATGAAGTTTCATAAATATCCCATGCCAGTATATGAAATTTTAATAAAGATAGGTCATAGATTTACAACTTGAAAAGTGTATTATATTAGTGTAAACTCTGTAAATACTTAAATGAGGAAATTTGTATATATCGGGATTTTCAGGCATAAAAGCTTGAAAACTACCTTAATCTCATGGTCATTGACCATATTAGAGAATAATATTGTTCTTCTTACATATCTTCTCAAAGCTTTTTTCAGACAAAATCTCATTCGTCACAAAGCTTCCATTATAAAAGAGTACATATGTGGTAAATGGACTTGGTGCAGATTGCGCCGCTTCCTTTGTTTCAATCTTATGCACTCTGCATTCCACATCATATTTATGAATGATGTCCGCCAGCATGGGGGCATATTTATCCGTATGTGGGCATTGATCGGTATAATATAGAACAAATCCATGTTCTTCTTCTGTCTTTCCTTCTTTTGCTTCCTGCTTAATCTTTGGAATCGCTGCACCTTCGGTAAATGGCAGATATAACAATTTAAAATATGGTTCCGCCGTATCTGCAACCTGAAAACCTTTATATTTCAAAAACTTAGGATCTGATAAAAAAGGCATTTTCTTTTCGGATGATAGTACAACCAACCCCTTCTTCCCTTTTGCCTTACTATCTTCTATACAACGTTTTAACAACTGATTCGCATACCCCTGTCCCTTATACTGTCCGGATACCCAGAAGCAGTTAATAAACATATACCCATCTGCGTCAATGGGGCACCAGGCATTCTCCGCTGGAATATATTCGATAAATACTTTCCCACGTGCATCCAGCTTCAGGAACACCAGACCCTCCTGTATGCGTTCCCGCAACCATGCCTTTTTTGATCCTACACAGTTTTCACCCTTTTTATCACTTATCGCACAGCAGATGTGCTCCGAATCCAGATTCTTAAGTGTTATTTGTTTAATCTCCATTTATCACTACCTCGCTGCTTTTTTCTTCGCTTTTTGCTAAGCTTGAATTCATACCGCGTACCTCTCTTCTGTTTTGTTAAAGAAAGAATAGCACATGGAACACGACATCTATCTGTCATGTTTTATATATTGTATTTATTTTTGATGTAATATTATAAAGTTCCTTTCGTAATTCCTTTGGTTCAATCAATTCTACACAATCGCCAAATCCCAGAATCCATTCAAACAGATTCTCCTTATCCGTGAATCCATGGTAAAACAAAAGTCTGCCGTCTGCCTGCTCTGTAAAGCTGTTCTCGCCAAATGCATCCACCAACCGCCACTTCACCTGCTTTTCAAAAAGTACCTTTACTTGAATACTGACTGGATACACCCTCCGCAGCGATAGATCAGGCATTGGTATCTGCCGCTCTTTACATTTTTCTTCCACTGCTTCTAAATCCACCATACGATTAAGCTTAAATAATCGGAAATCTTTCCTTTTACAGCAATACCCCCATACATACCAGGAAGACCATTGAAAAATCAGCAACCCCGGTTCAATTTTCCTTTGCGCTTCTCCCTTCTGGGAATGATAGGTGAATTTTATCTTCTCTTTGCTTTCAATCGCCCCCTGAATCAGTTCAATCTTGGACGCTAAAGCTTCTTTGTACCAGGAAGCCAGATCAATCATAATGTGATTATTAGAAGTCAGAATATCCGAATTCCCCACTGACAGCTTGGCCATCAATTGCTGATACTTATTCGTACCGCTGACACTATCCAGACTTCTAAGCCCGGCCAGGATAGACCGCATATCCGCCGATGTCAGCAGGGTATGGTCCATACGGTAGCCTTCCATAATGGAAATGCCGCCATTCTGCCCCTGGGCCGTTACAATCGGTATACCCGCCCTACAGATATCTTCGATATCCCGGTTAATCGTTCTTCTGGAGACTTCGAACTTTTCCGCAAGAAAAGGAGCTGTAACCTTTTCCTGTTGAAGCAAAATCGCAAGTATGCCGATCAAGCGATCAATTTTCATAGTTGCAACTCCTCCTGTGTGAAATTCAATCTTTCAATGATAAAACTTGACTTTTTATATTTATTTCTCAAATCATCCCAGCAATGTCTTTCCCAAAAAGAATCCAATTACCAAAATACCAAGTACAATACGGTACCAGCCAAAGACTTTGAAGTCATGTTTCTTCACATAGCCCATCAGGAACTTGATAGCAAATAAAGATACGACAAAGGCCACAATCATTCCCAGCAGCAAATATACAATTTCTGTACCGGTAAAGGCGAATCCAAACTGCAATATTTTAATAAAGCTTACCCCGAACATAACCGGAATTGCCAGGAAAAAGGTATACTCTGCTGCAACCCTTCTGGACATCCCGATTACGATTCCACCGATAATGGTAGAACCGGAACGGGATGTTCCCGGAATTACCGCCAGCATCTGGAAGATTCCAACCAGCAGTGCTGCCCCCCAGGTAATTTCGCTCAATCTGCGGATGCGCACCCTTTTTCTTTTTTTATTATAGTTTTCAATAACAATAAATAAAATACCATAGAATATCAACGCTGCTGAGATAACAAAGGGCGCAAGTTTCGGTACCATCAGCTTTTTATCAATTATATCATTAACCGGTATCAGCAGCATCGCCGGCAGACAAGAAACGACGATTTTAAGCCATAAAATAATCTTTTCCATATCCACATAATTATCAGTAAATCGCTGAAGTCCACCAATTAGTTTATTATCACTCTCTGTCTGCCAAAAGCTTTCTGCCGATGCTTTACCTTTTCCGTGGAATGGCCATAATCGATTCCAGAATATCACAAGCACCGCCAAAATCGCACCCAACTGCACAACATACATAAATAAATCAGTAAACTCCTTGTCGGCATTCAGATTAATAAATTCATTCAACAGATACAGATGCCCGGTACTACTGATCGGAAGCCACTCAGTTATTCCTTCTACTATTCCCAAAATGACTACTTTAATTAATTCAAATAAGCTCATATGCTCTCCTTTGGTTTTCTCAAAGACAACGGGTTGTCTTTCTTTATTAATAATGTATACTTTCTTAAATTATAATATGCCCGCACTTTTTGTCAATAGCTGCTGACAACTTTTGGGAACTAGTACATCGAAGGACGCGGGTTACTGTTCTAGCTATGTGAATTCTCAAAAGTATCGCTAATTGCGATTGTGGGCTGCCAGGACGCCACTGTGTGCCAGGAGAGGTGCTGTGCTGGCACACAGCGGCTGGGTTTTGGTAGTTTGTAATTTAGTGAGATGATACCTTTGGTACAGGGACGATCCTGATATATGAGGAACGCTCTTGAAGCGTAGCGGAAGGTGCAGAAGGACATGAATATCTCATGCCCTTCTGCACCTCCCCACTAACTTATTTTAATTACTGCCTTCACCACATCATTCTTATTATGAATCACAAAGTCAAACGCGATATCCGTATCTGTAAAATCAAATTCGTGAGTCACTATACCAGAGACATCAATAATCCCTTCAGCAACGGCTCTAATTGCCTTCGGATAGATATTCCGATAACGGAATACTGATTTGATCGTCGCCTCCTTATTCATAATCTTAGCAAAGTTATATTCAATCACATCCTCCGCCGCAAGCCCCACCAGAACAATCGTCCCACCTCGCTTTACCAGATAAGAAGTCTGTTTGATCGTCGCCTTATTACCGGCTGTTTCTATGCTTTTCGTCTCTCATCTGCATGGAAGTTGCCGGATGGACCATTTAGCACTACCACTTTTGCATTTTGCAAAACCTGTTCAACAGCGGCTTTTGCATTAACTGCTGCCTGTGCATATGGGTCTGCATCCACTGAAGATGCTCCTTCAATGCCATCAATCCGGGCATTGGTTGTGATTGCTACGATTCCGGCTTTAACAATCTGCTCCACATAAGGTCTCTGTGCTTCACCATTATTCGGCTGTACAATGATAGCATCGTATTTGCTGGTGATCGCGTTCTCAATCGCCGCATTTTCTTTCTCGTCATCTGCCTGACCGTCAAATACATCAAGTTCAATATCATCATACTCTTCTGCTGCCACCAGCATCTCATTCGCCAACCATGCGGCAAATGAATCTGACTGAGCTCTTGCTATGTAAGCTACGCGATAAGTCCCTTTGCTCTCCTTTATGGCGTCCCCACTATCTTCCGCCGGTTCTTCGGCGGTTTCTGTTTCCTTACTTTCAGCAGCCGTCTCCTTACTGTCACTTGAACCTGACCCACAGCCTGCCAGCAGTGTTGCTGCCATTATTGTTCCCAGTGCTAATGCCAATACTCTCTTTTTCATCTTGCTTCCTCACTTTCTTATATGAAATATTCTGCAATATTTGCATTCTTCTAAATTACTCTCTCATAAAATCACTATTCCGAATATCTGGATTCCTTTAATGGCCCTCCTCTAAAATCACTGTTTTGCAATATCCGGATTCCTCTACTTACTCTCCACTAAGATTACTTTCGTGGATTTTTTGGATTTTGACTGGATGTCCCATATAACTGCCAGCGCAATGATAATACCTTTTACAATCTGCTGGACATAAGAATCCACACCGGCTAAGTTCATGATATTATTCAGACATCCGAGAATAAATGCCCCGGCCAATGTTCCCATAGTAGTTCCCACACCGCCGGAGAAACTGGTTCCGCCGACGATGGCTGCCGTCAGACCTTCCATCTCATAGCCCACCGCACCGTTGGGAAGTCCGGCATTAACACGTGACATGAAAAGTACTCCGGCAATTCCGACCAGCAGTCCATTTATAACAAAAACAATGTACTTATTTTTCATCACATTGATGCCTGATGCAACCGCCGCCTCTTCATTTCCACCGATGGCATAAAGGGATCGCCCGAACCGGGTATGCTTCATGATGTACCAGATAACCACTGTGATCACTGCCATAAAAATAATCGAAACCGGCACCAGTCCAATGCTTCCCTGACCAAAAACAACATACTTATTCAGCTGCAGAATATTCTGTCCTTTGGTATATAGCAAGGCAATTCCTCTGGCTACCGTCTGCATTGCAAGGGTTGCGATAAAAGGAGGGGTCTTAAAATTGGTTACCATCAATGCATTAACCAGGTTGCACACCACACCGATCGTCAATGCCACTATCAGTGCCAGCAGCAAAGATCCGCTGGACTTATATGTACTGACTGACAGGACACCGGCTAAAGCTAATACGGCGCCAGATGATAAGTCCAGCATCCCGCTGATGATCAGAAGCATCTCCCCATATGCCAGAATAGTAGCTACAGCCAGCTGTTTCATAATGTTGGAAATATTATTTGTTGATAAGAAATTCTTATTTAATATACTGCATAGTATGATCATGATCAAAAGTACAATAAAAATAGAGCACTTCTCCGTAACCTGATTTGTCTTTTTTACATTCATCCACTTCTCCTCCTACCTGGTATTGGTCGCAAATTTCATGATAATTTCCTGATTGAAGCCATCCTCATCACGAGTAAGCTCACCGGTAATCCGCCCTTGACTCATAACATAGATCCGGTCACACATACCGATTAATTCAGGAAGCTCAGAAGATACCATGATAACTGCTTTCTTAGCCTTACCCATCTCAGTCATCAGCTTATAAATCTCAAATTTTGCTCCTACATCAATTCCCCGGGTAGGTTCATCCAGAATTAAAACATCCGGGTTTCGCATCATCCATTTTGCTAACAGCACCTTCTGCTGATTCCCACCGCTGAGGGACTGGATGCGCGTCTCCAGGGTTGGTGTTTTCACATGCATCTTGCCAAAATATTCGCCGACTATTTTACGTTCTTCCCCCTCATGGGCATAGCCGTGATAAATGACTTTCTCCAGACTGGCGATGCTGGCATTCTCCATTACGCTTCGGACCGGCACGATACCGTAGCGCCGTCGGTCCTCGCTGAGCATAACGATGCCATGTCGGATACTATCCCTCACATTTCGAATGGTTATGGGGTTTTGATCCTTGATGATGGTTCCGGAATCATAGGCGTCAAGACCGAAGACAGCACGCATAACCTCTGTCCGTCCGGCACCCACAAGTCCTGCAAAACCAACGAGTTCACCCTCCCGCACATGAAAACTGACATCTTTAAACATTCCCTTGCTGCCCAGACTTTTTATCTCTAACAGCTTTTCTCCAATTGGGAGTACCTCTTTAGGATAGATATGCTCCATTTTCCGCCCTACCATGAGAGCAATCACTTTATCCATATCAAGTTCTGACGCCGGATGGCTTTCCACCACCGCACCATCACGAAAAACCGTAATATCATCTGCAATTTGGAACACTTCATCCAGCTTATGGGAAATGTAGATGATGCTTACTCCCTGTTTCTTTAGATAAGCAATCTTTTCAAAAAGCATATCCACTTCCCGCTGGGTAATTGCGGAAGTGGGCTCATCCATAACAATAATTCCGGCATTGTTCGAAATCGCTTTGATAATCTCCAACATCTGAATGTCTGACACTGTCAACGTCTTTAATTTTTGTCCCGGCGTATATGGCAATCCTTCTTCTTTTAAAAACTCAATTGTCTTCTTCCGCAGCAGCTTCCAATCCACCTTACCAAATCTGGTGACCGGCAGTCTGCCAAGAAAAAGATTTTCTTCAATGGACATCTCCGGGACATAATTAAGCTCCTGGGCGATCATCGCGATTCCATAATTTCTTGCCTGAATGGGATTTTGTATCTTCACCGGTTCTCCATCGATAAAAATCTGACCACCGTCCGGTTTATAAATCCCATTGATTATTTTCATCAATGTGGATTTTCCGGCACCATTTTCACCGCATAAAGCATGCACAGTACCTTTTCTGACAGAAAAATCAATTTTATCAAGTGCTTTTACTCCCGGAAAAGATTTTTCGATTCCGGAAACCCTTAATTTAACCTCATCCTTCATGCTCTTTTCCTTTCTTCTTCATTTCCTCCTATTGGCCAAACAGTTACAGTTCAGCCATCGGCTGAGCTGTAATGCCAAACAGCTGTTACTATTCAGCCTTTGACTGTCCCGCGAGGTGTTTTCAGGCTTTTATGCCTGAAAATCCCGAGAATTGCAAGCGCGAAATGCTGTTTACAGCATTTCTGTGCATTCTTGTTGCGGTTCAGCCAAAGGCTGAACTGTAACAAACAGCCTAATAGTATCGCCTGAGGGTATTGCTTTGCCCCGGCGTTTTATATACTATAACAGGCTGTGTGCCAAAATATAAGAAAGAGTCTTTTCAATTTTTTATACTATTTTGCGGATTATCCCAGGGCTTATCTCAATTGTGTAATATATTGTGATTGATATGAAATATATTGCGAAATTATCAGATTCCATAATTATCTTTAACACTTTCTTTGCTTTTCAATTTGGTTATTGATATAATTAAGCAGAATATGATCCGTGATAAAAAATTATTAAATATAAGGAAAATACTTATGAAAAAGTTTATCTCCCTTTTAACCGTCCTCTTATTAACTTCTGCTTTAACCAGCTGTCAAACCCCGGAAGAAAGCAGCACCCCCAGCATGAGGATGGAGTTATTTGAAGAAAAAAAGAACGCTTTTGGTAATATCGAGGCGCCATCTGATTTCGATTGGAAACAGTGTGACGGCATTATCCTGGATTTTATCGTTGAGAACAATATCAATGCCAATATCCTCTCCAAGGAATGTGATAAATTCACTAATGTTACCGGCATCAAAGTAAATATCAAAAGTATGGATTTTAACACCATGACCGAAAAGATTAATATGGAGTTTATCTCAAAGACCGGGCGGTATGAACTGATATATGTGGATCCCTACCAGACTTTGAACCGCTTCCATGAGGAACTGGAGAATTTGAACCGCTTTGAAGACAATCCGGATATCCTCCATATCGTCGGCGGCCTGGACAGCTTTTCACCGGCCCAAACAGAAGTATGCTCCTACTTCCAGACAAAAGATAAGTTATGTGCCATCCCCTTTGATTCCACGACAATGATTTTCTTTTATCGCAAAGATATCTTTGAGAAATATGGTGACGCTATGCAGCAGGACCTTGGCTATGATCCCCATCCGGGAAGCAGTTCATTTACTTGGGAGCATTACATAGAAGTATCCGAATGGATTGACGTACACGTGCCTAAGAACGAAATCCGCTACGCCAGTCTCACCATGTCCGCCGCCCATAATTCCATCTACACCGAATTCTCTAATGTTTTGAATTCTTACGGCGGTGACTATTTTGCTGATAAAAACGTAAACACTCTGGGTGTCCCCCTGGGCAGCACTCTCCTGGCGGATTCCGACGCCTTTATAAAAGCCCTGGGAATCTATCAGAAAATGGCATATCTGGATAGGGATAATGCCGGAAAATTCAATTGGGCCGAAGCTGCTGATATTTTTAAAAATGGAGAAGCTGCAATGATGCTCAACTGGGATGAAAATGCTCCCGCGCTGGAAAACAGCCGGGAATCCACAGTAGCAGGAAACGTCGGCTATGCCATCCTGCCCTACGGAAGTATCCGCAGTGCCAACATCTACGGTGGTTCCGGCATCGGTATCAATAGCAATGCCAGTGAAGAAAAAAAATTAGCTGCCTGGCTCTTCATCGTCTGGGCAACTTCCCCTCAACTTCAGATTAATGCCTTTTTGGAAGACCAGGGTGGTAATATGCCTACCCGCACTAATCTGAAGCATCTGATCACCGGGCAATACATGGCCAAACTCCCCCATGCTTCTGCAACTATCACCGCCCAGAAGAAATCTTTTGCCTATTATCGTCCAAAGATGGAAAAAGGTTATGAATTTGAAAATATGATAATCACCAATCTCACCCAAATGATTCACGACAACCTCTCAGCCATGCAGACCGCACAGAACATGCAGATGGACTGGAATAATATACGCAACGCTTCAGGATGAGGACTGATATGTGGACTAATACCAAAAAACAAAGCTTCCGCCAACAACTAATGACCATACTGGCTGCCATGCTCGCTGTAACCATGGTGTTATTTACGATTGCCTTTCAAAGCGTTAAGGGCATTATTACCCGCCAGTACAGTAACGCTGCGGAACAATCGGTAAAAGCTGCAGCAGATATCCTGACCTACACGCTCCAGGATATTGAAAATCTAAGCAGTTCCATTTTGTTCAATCACGAGCTTTTGGATTCTTTTAAGAGTCAAGACCAAGATCAGTTTATCTCGCGCCTGAACAGCTACTTTAATTCCAGCTTTTACATCGAAGGTATCTATACAATGTCAGACAGTGACTACTGGTATGTGGGTGCCAATGTGCAAAATGGAACCGCCAACTTCCCCCGCAAAGACCTTGAAGATACCAACGGTGAAATTATCTGGATTCCTACCCGGGAACTGAACATTCAAATTCTCTCCGGACGCATCCCACAGAATTATTTTGCCATGGGCAGGAAAATCGTTGATGTGAATTCTTTAAAAACGCTGGGGTATATGAGCATTGAAATTGATGAAAGGGTACTGCAGAAAGCTTACGGAAATCTGAAAGAAGACGGCAGCCAAATCTTTATCTTTGACGAAAGCGGTGCCATGATCAGCGCCTCTAACCACACCTTCGACACCACCTATGCCGCCAACCATAGTTATGTAAATTATATCCTTGGTAAAAACCATGCCGGAAGCACAAAATACGAAGAAGACGGCCAGGATTACGTCGCAATCTATGCACCTGTCAACCAATCGCATTGGCGGATCATCAAAACTATTCCCCAGGACATGTTATATGCTGACGTAAATCAACTCCAGATGTATATTATGATCGGCAGTGTCATCTTTTTCCTGATCATGCTGGGGCTGGCCTTTCTTTACTCCCGCCAGCTTACGAAGCCAATTACCAAGATGATCCGGCAGATGAAAAAGGTGGAGGACGGCAATCTGCAGGTTCGGGTAGATACCAATATTAATAACGAGTTGGGGAACTTAGGCGAAAGTTTCAATCATATGATAAAGCGAATTCATGTTCTGATGGACGAGGTGGTAACGGCGGAGCGGCATAAGAATGAAATGGAGTTGGAAGTCCTCCATGCCCAGATTAATCCCCATTTCCTCTACAATACATTGAATACTATTCGTTGGATGGCAAAAATCAAAGGCGAAGAGAGCATCAGCAGCGCATTAGTTGCCTTGGTAAAGTTATTAAGAGTCAGTATCAGTCTGGGAAAAAATCTGATTCCTTTAAAAGAAGAAATTGACTATATCGAAAATTATCTGCTGATCCAGCGTCTCCGCTTTAACCAACGTTTTGAAATCCAATATGATATTCTTCCGATACATAAAGATGTCCTGATCCCAAAGCTTATTCTGCAGCCAATTGTTGAAAATGCGTTAATTTACGGAATCGATGAACTGAAAGATGACATCCGGGATATCAAAAAAATATTATTTATCCATGTGTACACCGAAGAATCTGAGCATGGTATCCGCATTATCGTTGAAGACAACGGTCCCGGTATTGCCCCCGAAGCCCTAGGAGCCTGGGACAAAAGTCCCGCCACCATCTTTGCACCGCCTGTTTCCGCCCATTTCACGGGTTTTTCGGTTAAATACTGCCCAGTATTCGTCCTCAAAATCCGTAAAATGGACGAAAACAATCGGCACAAATCTGATAGCGATACTTTTGTCCCAAGCTCCTAGCGAACATCTTCAAACAAGAAAAAAATATTGAAAAATTCAGCACTGTTGGCTTGAACAATATCAATCAGCGGATTAAAATGTACTTCAAAGATGACTTTGGTCTATCTATTTATTCTGATACAAATACTGGCACAAAAGTAACGATTGAAGTGCCCAAATTCACCAAAATATAGCAGGGAGGTTCCTCTATGTATAAAGTAATGCTTGTGGATGATGAGTTATTAGTCCGGATTGGGCTTCGTTCCATGGTTCATTGGGAGGAGCTTGGCTTTTCTATCACCGCTGAAGCCAGCAACGGAGAACAGGCATATGAAAAATATCTTGCCTTAAACCCTGACATCATCATAACTGATCTTAAAATGCCTAAAAAGGATGGTTTTTGGTTGATCAAAAAAATAAAGGAACAGGATCCGCAGGCAGAAATCATTGTTCTGACCTGCTACGATGAATTTGATTTTGCCCGGGAAGCCTTAAAGCTGCAGGTCTCAGACTACCTGCTGAAAGCAGAAATGGAAGAGACCGAAATTCGCCAGGCAATGCTGGAGAAAAAAGACAAGTTAGATAAAAAACGTCAACATCTAAACAATGTTTCCAATACAGAAACTGGTGATACAAACTTTAAAAGTTATGACCGCCTCTTAGGATTGCTGCTCAACCCGACCAAATCAATGGAATCTGTCCAAACGGAATTCCAAAATCTCAGTTTACCCCGGAAGGGTCAGCACTATTGCTTTCTACAACTAGATTTTTCTTCTTCTCTTAAGGATTCTGAATATGCCAGAGAACAAACTGCACGAATTCTATCGGTCATCATGCAGTTGACCGCCAATCGTTTTTCCAATACCGGAATCCAATGCCTATCCAAGCAATTTGGTAAATCAATTACTTGTTTTTTAATATCAGAAAGCTTTTATCAGCATACTCTGAATCGAGAAATAGAGGACATAAAGCTTGTAGTGATGCAGTACTTTAATGTCACCTTCAAAAGTGTCAACTCACCAATTGAAGACGATGTTGAAAAAGCCCGCGAGCATTCCAACTGGCTTGTACAGGCTGCTGATCGGATGTTCTACTGCTCCTTAGGAGTTCATATTCCGCCAGACGTCCCACAGGAAAGCACATCTCCCCAGACAGATGTATTCCAATCGGCTCATGTTGCTATGCTTTGTGAATGTATTGAGTATAATAATCTGAGCAAAGTTAAGACGATCTTAAATGAAATCAAGCAAACCTGCATTGCCCGAAATGAATCTTCTATGAATGCGAAACTGCTATTGATTCACTATGTTAATGATATTGTGAAGCAGTGCAGTCTCTATTTGAATGATCTTGGTCCGGATATCATGGCTGTGCAAAAGGAGTTATTGGATTCCTCTGACATTGATGAGGCTATCTCTATCCTTCTTTCCCTCGCTCAAGCTCTTTCGCTTCATATAAGCAGTGTTCAGGTAGATAATTCAGATATCTTGATTCGAAAAGCGACCGATTATATTAGTCAGCATTACACCGAAAAAATCTCCTTGGAAGATGTGGCTACTTCGGTAGGTATTTCTAAATATTACTTATCCAATATGTTTAAAAAGATTCAGGGTATCAATTTTTCCTCTCACTTAAATAATGTCCGTATTGAAAAAGCAAAAATGCTGCTGAAAAACCCACAGATAACTGTTGCTCAGATTTGCGAGCAGGTTGGGTTCCATGATCAGCAGTATTTTAGTAAGATCTTTAAAAAGCATACGGGGATGACTGTGACGGAATATCGCAAAAGAAAAGCAATGATAACTAGTGAAGCCATGTATTTGGATTGATAATGCAGACAAACTAAATGATTAAATAATCGTTTGCAGCCGGACGCGGCAGAGGAGCAGACAATCTATATCATCCGGCAGATTCTTTAGGATACCTCTGCGATATTAATCAATGTCAGTTTATTCAAATCAGTATTCTCCAGACTAGTTACCAACGCTTTTGCTGTGTCCAATGCAGTCAGTACATTAACCCCAGTCTCAATAGCATTTCTGCGAATCACAAATCCGTCTTTTGCATGTTCAACACCGGGGGATGGTGTGTCAATGACAAGGTCTATCTTATGACCCAGGATTAAGTCCATTAAGTTGGGGGAATCCTGCTCAATCTTATTTGTTCGAATAGCATTAACGCCATGTTCATTCAGATATTTCGCCGTACTTCTCGTTGCATATATCCGATATCCCAATGCTTCGAACCTTCTTCCGATTTCTACCGCTTCTGGTTTATCTGCATCTTTTACTGTCATGATCATATTCTTATGCTTCGGCAAGTTGATACCGGCGCCAAGGAATGCTTTATACAACGCTTCGTTAAATGTCCTGGCAATTCCCAGGCACTCACCGGTGGACTTCATCTCCGGTCCAAGGCTGATATCCGCACCACGAATCTTCTCAAATGAGAATACCGGCATCTTAATCGCAATGTAGTCTGCTTCCGGCTGCAATCCTGCCTGGTAGCCCATATCTTTTAGCGTATGCCCCAAAATCACCTTCGTAGCCAGCGGTACGATCGGAATCCCGGTTACTTTACTGATATATGGAACAGTACGGCTGGAACGAGGATTCACTTCAATTACATAAACCTCTTCATCACATACAATAAACTGAATATTGATCATCCCAATAACATGGAGCGATTTTGCCAGCCTCCTGGTATACTCAACAATGGTATCTTTCGCCTTTTGGCTAATTGACTGCACTGGATACACAGAAATACTGTCTCCTGAGTGGATTCCCGCACGCTCAATATGCTCCATAATTCCCGGAATCAGAATCTGTTCGCCGTCACATACAGCATCTACTTCGATTTCTTTACCAACCAGGTATTTATCTACCAGAATCGGATGTTCTTGGGCAATTCGGTTGATGATACCGATAAATTCATCAACATCTGTATCACTAATGGCAATCTGCATGCCCTGACCACCTAATACATAAGAAGGCCTGACCAGAACAGGGTAACCCAATTCATTGGCTGCTTCCTTCGCCTCTTTGGCAGTAAATACGGTACGTCCCTGGGGTCTTGGAATCTCACACTCTTCCAACACTTTATCAAAAAGCTCCCGGTCTTCCGCCGCATCCACATCTTCAGCAGAGGTGCCCAAGATCTTCACACCCATTTTCATCAGCGCTTCAGTCAATTTAATCGCTGTCTGTCCACCAAACTGCACAACTGCTCCATCCGGTTTTTCTATATTTACGATGTTCTCCACATCTTCCGGCGTCAGCGGTTCAAAATACAGTTTATCTGCAATATCAAAGTCGGTACTGACAGTCTCAGGATTATTATTAACAATGATTGTCTCATAACCTTCCTTTGCGAATGCCCAGGTACAGTGTACCGAACAATAATCAAACTCTATTCCCTGGCCGATACGGATAGGCCCGGAACCAAGAACCAGCACCTTCTTTCGGTCCGGTGTGGCAGCCGCTTCATTTTCACCGCCATGTACGGAATAATAATATGGCGTAGCAGCCTCAAATTCCGCCGCACAAGTATCTACCATCTTGAATGCCGCAGTAATGCCATGCTCTATCCGCATTGCTTTTACTTCATCTTCCGTTTTGCCAGTCGTCTTTGCAATAACACTGTCTGGGAATTCCAGGCGTTTAGCTTCTTTTAATAGTTCCGGGGTTAACTTTCTGGTCTTTAAAGCATATTCCATGCCAACTAAGATAGCAATCTTATCAATAAACCAAAAATCTATCCTTGTAATATCATGAATCTGCTGATAAGTATAGCTTCGCCTGATTGCTTCAGCGATTCGCCAAAGTCTTCTGTCATCTATGATCGCCAGCTCTTCCATCAGATCCGTGTCAGATAATTCCGTGAAATCATAGGACATCAAACTATCTACATGCTGCTCCAGCGAACGAATGGCTTTCATCAAAGCCCCTTCAAAGTTATAGCAGATGCTCATAACTTCTCCCGTTGCCTTCATCTGGGTAGTCAACGTTCTCTTCGCGCTGATAAACTTATCAAAAGGCAGCCGCGGCAATTTTACAACACAGTAATCCAGCATCGGTTCAAAGCTGGCATATGTCTTGCCGGTAATGGTATTGGAGATTTCATCCAGGGTGTAACCAAGGGCGATCTTCGCTGCAACTTTGGCGATCGGATAACCGGTTGCTTTGGATGCCAGGGCTGAGGAACGGCTCACCCGGGGATTTACTTCGATCACACAGTATTCAAAGCTTTCCGGATGTAGTGCGTACTGTACATTACATCCACCTGTAATATTCAGCTCACTGATAATATTTAATGCCGAAGAACGCAGCATCTGATATTCTTTATCGCCCAAGGTCTGAGATGGTGCCACAACGATACTGTCGCCAGTGTGAACACCAACCGGATCGATATTTTCCATATTACATACAGTGATACAGTTTCCGGCTGAGTCACGGATTACTTCATATTCAATTTCCTTCCATCCGGCAATACAGCGTTCCACTAAAACCTGCCCGACCCGGGAAAGGCGCAGACCATTTTGCAGGATTTCCACCAGTTCTTCTTCATTATTGGCAATTCCGCCGCCGCTTCCGCCCAAGGTGTAGGCCGGACGCAGCACGATTGGATATCCGATGGTATTGGTAAATGCTATCCCATCCTCTACACTTTCTACCACCTGGGAAGCAGCAATAGGTTCACCGATCTTTTCCATCGTATCCTTGAATTCCTGGCGGTCTTCTGCCTTTTTAATAGTAAGTGCAGTAGTTCCAATAAGCTGTACCCCATGTTCTTCGAAGAAACCTTTTTCATCCAACGCCATTGCCAGATTTAGTCCCGCCTGTCCGCCCAGAGTAGGCAGGACGCTGTCTGGCTTTTCTTTTAACATTAACTGTTCGACCACTTCTACCGTCAGCGGTTCGATATATACTCTGTCAGCGATATCTTTGTCAGTCATGATCGTAGCCGGATTAGAGTTTAGCAGGACGACTTCCACGCCTTCTTCTTTAAGCGAACGGCAAGCCTGGGTTCCGGCATAGTCGAATTCTGCTGCCTGGCCGATAATGATCGGACCGGAGCCAATAACAAGTACTTTTTTAATATTCGGATTCTTTGGCATTATTTCGTCCCTCCCTTCATCATATATATAAAGCGGTCAAATAAACAGGCGGAGTCCTGCGGTCCCGGACATGCTTCAGGATGGAACTGCACCGTGAAAATGTTCTTTCCCACATAGCTAAGACCTTCATTCGTTCCATCATTGACATTGATAAAAGCCGGTACTGCTACTTCCTTATTCAATTTTTCTGTGTCCACCACGTATCCATGATTCTGGGAGGAAATATAAACTCTTCCGTTCTCAAGGTCTTTTACCGGATGATTTCCACCGCGATGGCCGTATTTCATTTTATGGGTATCTGCACCAGTCGCTAAGGCCATTAATTGATGTCCCAGGCAAATCGCAAAGATTGGTACATTGGAATTGTATAATTTCTTAATCTCAGAAATAATAGATGTGCATTCTTTGGGGTCGCCAGGTCCATTGGACAACATGATACCGTCGGGCTGTCCTGCCAGGATTTCATCCGCTTTGGTATCCGCCGGATAAATGGTCACCTCACATCCCCTTTGATGTAAAGATTTTGCTATGTTTTCTTTCGCGCCCAGGTCCAATAGTGCTACCTTAGGTCCTTCACCGGATAATACGGTTTTTTCCGAGCATGTAACCCGCTCTACAACATTACGGGTGCTATATTCTTTTAATTTGGAAATGACGGCAGCCGGATGATAATTCTCATTGGTGGTAATCATCCCGTTCATGGTACCTTTTTCCCGTAACCTCTTTGTCAATGCTCTGGTATCTATTCCGGCTATTCCGGGAATATCGAATTTCTTCAGGAAATTCTGAATTGTATCTTCGCTCCTGAAGTTGCTGGGCATTCGCGATAACTCTCTTACAATGTAACCATCCGGCCAGGGTCTTAATGATTCGCTGTCTTCATAACAGATTCCGTAATTGCCGATTAAAGGATAGGTCATACAGACGGCCTGTCCGGCATAAGATGGGTCTGTCAGTACTTCCAGATAACCGGTCATCGAAGTGTTAAAGACGATTTCACTGATGACTTCTTTGTTAGCACCGATACAGGTTCCTTCAAATACGTGTCCGTCTTCCAAAATCAGAAAAGCTTTCATCGTTTCACCGTTTTCCTTTCATAATGTTTCTGCTGATCATATCTACAGTTTCTGAATTTTTGCAAAAAAAAAGAGTATGATGGCTCTTTTCTCAGCTCCTTAATCTTATAAATTTTACCACACTATGTTCTCAATTTCAAGTTTTTTCAAAAAATCAGCCGAACAGTTTTTTCAAGAAGCACACCTGTTTACTTGTGATCAGTAACACGCTTCGCGATACACAGAAATTATGCATACTGCATATAATTTCGCGCGTTGTATGTCTCGGAATTTCCGTGCATAAGGCACGAAAACACCTCGCGGAATGGTCGCCGTGTGAAATTTAAACAGATATTTTTCTCCAGTTAGGTGAATAGCATATTCTGTATTAGCTGCAGCAGTATCGCATATCTTTAATGCTGCTGCAGCTCATTTGCCAGATTACCGTTTTTGATTAATCGGACCAATACCCTCTTGTCGCACATTATGCTGCTGATTTTGGTTCTCTGGTTTTTTCTTTTGGGTTACACTGTTAAAAGTGTTTCGTTCTGTTTGTTCATTTGCCTGTTTTTGTGTTTTCTTATTCAATTCATCATGACTCATACATTATCACCTCTTGCATAGTATGCATCATTTTACAAAAAATATTTTTTTCAAATAACAATTGACATTTGCCTTAAAATCCGCTATTATAGTTTTTGCGAGTTAGTTCGTATCATATGAAATGCAGGAGTGGCGGAATTGGCAGACGCGCAGGTTTCAGGTGCCTGTGGTAGCAATATCGTGTGGGTTCAAGTCCCATCTCCTGCACTTGCAATACCCTCTGAATCCCTCTGTTTTACAAGGTTTTCAGAATCATAGAGAACAAATTTTCTGATTACCTTTGATTACCTTGTCTGGTTCGAAGCAAATGACGTTAGTTTGTTCTTTTTTTGGCTTATTGTCACATAAAGCTGCTTCGATAGCATTTTCTGTCTGCTTATCCGAAAAGCGATTATAACAATAGTTACCAAAAGTAGTTCGCTCATCCTCATGACCAACCAGTTTTTTAATCTCATTGATGTTAATTCTATTATCAATCAATGTAGATATATAGGTCTTTCTTATCTTATGCATACTCTTCTGGGATATCCCGGCTCTTTCACAATATAGCATTAGTTTTTTTGCCATAGTGTACGTGTTTGTTCTTCCAATGACTTTTTTACGGCAATGGTATTGTACAAACAGATAATCTTCATCTACAAAACCATATTTTTTATTAATTTCAATAATCCGTTCCACTATTTCTTTGGCTTCTGAAGTCATATATATTGATCTTTCTCCAGCATTAGTTTTTGTGTGTTCAACAACCGTCCTTCCTGTTAGTTTAAAGTTTACCTGGTCTTCAGTCACGTAATCTCTCACTTCCATCCTCTGGATATTGACACGGTTATTGATAAAGTCGAAATCACTAACTTTTAGAGCAACCAGTTCACCTGCTCGTATACCAAGATAAAACATTAATATAATACCAAGGGGTGCAGTAATCTTTGGTCTTTGCTCCAAGTCTTTATATGCTTCAGCAATAATTAACGGTTTCTCCTCTACTAAAAACACTTGAGTCTCATCTGATTTTTTTTTCGGTTTTGAAAGCATCTTTTTGTTAATTTTTACTTCTGCAAATGGATTTTGCATAATGTACTTCTTGTTCATTGCGTACTCCATACTCTGACGGAAAATAATAGACATATTAAAATATTGTGTTTTAGTCATATTACTCTCTTTAATTTTAGTATGAATCCATTCATCAATCTGAATTCCTGTTAACTTTATTAATGGAGTTTTAACAATTTTTTCGCCTTCATAATACCTTTTCCAATCCGCACTAATCCTCTTAACATATGAACTTGCATTTGTATGGGCACTTTTAAATCTGAGCCATTCAGGGAACAGCTTTTCAAGTGTTATTGGTTCAGCTTTTACTTTTTCGTGTTCATTTTCCCAATAATCCACAATTAAATTATAAATGGATTCCTCACTTGTTCTCTTTTTAAGTGTCCTGTTATTATTTTTTGTTTCGTCTGGTAAATAAGTGTACCAGAGATTATTTTTACCTTGCCAAATGGAATATGGATGTTTGTTTAATGTTTCCTTTCTTTTATTCATCTCTATTTTCTCTTGCACGTCTAGCAAATCTATTATACCGTTAGACAGTGCATATTGCAAGATATCTGATTCTTGCAAATTAATATTTTTACTTACTATAAATCATCTCTCCTTTATGTATTTAGAAATTAGGAACTACAGCAAATTCACTATAGTTCCTGTTTTTGCTTATAAATTCTCTTCAAAATTTTTTCTAATGAGATCGTATTGCTTCTTTATGAAATTCAATTGTTAACTTTTTCTTTTTGAATTCTTTGTCAATTTCACGCATATATAAATATTCCCTTTTTACTTAACTCTTTAAATGTATTATTCACCTTGCTAATCACTTTACCTAACACGTCATTCTTACCATATACATTATTATAATAGGGAATATACAATTGTCCATTGCAAATATCGTTTACCATATATGTATAATTCATCTTTTCAAAATCAACTTCAATTTCTAGCTGCACGGATTTACCGTACAGCCATTTCTTATAAACTCCAAACCTATCAAATCCTGAATCTATAAGTTGTTTTTTAGTTAAATTTGGTGTTAATTTATATTTTTCTGCTAGATTTACTCCCATATTAACCACCTTTCTAATCACACTTACTCCAGCCACAGTTTTTACAAATGTTACAGCCACCTTCAAATATTAATGGTTCTCCACATTGCGGACATGTAGATGATACTGATATTTTATTAGTTTTTATTTTATCTACTGGAATTGACAATCCAGTCATGCTATCTGCAATAGTCTTATTAGGATCAATACTCTTTTCTTCACCTTCAATACCAAGCTCATACCGCATTTCTTTATACATTTCCATTAAAGCATTACCAATTGCTACAGGACAGCAACTTCCTTTGGAAGTATCCCGTTTAGTTGCGGTTCTTACTGCGTAGGATGGACACACACCACTGCTCTTTAGTTGGTCGATAATAGAATCAATGTCCACACCGGCTCTGGATGATAAAGAAATCATTCTTGAAAGTCCGATCATGAAATTATTGCAGCCGCCCGAACTCCCTTTACTGAAATATGTTTCAAGTAATTCTCCTGTGTCTGGATCAAAAAATGCTTCACAATGTAATGTCCCGCAACCCGTATGTAATGTTCTTTTCTTACCAACACAATTATCATCTGCTTTGATAATCATCCCACGTGGAATTTCTTGCTTTTGTTTCGTAAGCTTATCTTCTTCTGGGCGATTTTTATCAGTAGTTTCTGTGGATAAAATACCGCTTCGTTTACAGCCATCACGGTAGATGGTTACTCCTTTTAATCCTTTTTCCCATGCATAGAGATATAAATCTTCAATTTCTTCTTGAGTGCAATTATTTGGAAGGTTAACTGTAGATGATATGGCTGTATCAACATGCTCTTGTATTATAGCCTGCATATCAATCCTATCTTTCCAATGAATATCACCAGATGTAACGAATGCTTCGGGCAACTCTTTATCTGGATAAGCCTCTAAATATTCTTTAGCTGCTCCTGTATAGACCTTGTAATATGTATCTTCTCCACCATTTAAACTCTCTGTTTTTCTATTATAGGCAATTGAGAATGCTGGTTCACAACCAGTACTTACATTTAACATCGTGCCAAGTGAACCGGTCGGAGCTACTGAAAGTAAACTACAGTTTCTTAATCCATATTTAGTAATTTCCAAATCATCCAGTTCTCGTTGAGTGAAAGTAAAATGTTTTTTAGTTATTGAGGACTCCAATACGTTTTTATCATATTTTGGGAAAGAACCCTTTTCTTTTGCTAACTGTCCACTTGCAAAAACCGCTTGACGAAACATTTCCCTCATTAAATAATCAACAAAGTGAATACTTTTCTTAGACCCGTATTTGTAGCCAAGTTTTACAAGCATGTCCCACATCCCCATAATCCCAAGACCAATATTTCTATAGTTACGGGAAATGGACTGTTGCTCAAGTAATGGATGATTTTTTAAATTTTCATCTACAATCGTATCTAATGCTTTTACCGCTATTCTTATCGCTTTCTCGAAATTTTCAAAATCGAAATAAGCAGATTTAGTAAACGGATAAATCACAAATTCCGAAAGATTTATACTACCTAAATTACACGCTCCTGATTTTGGCAATGCCTGCTCTCCACAGTTATGCACTACAAATCCTTCAACAATTCCCCAGTGTCTTTCTGATTCTTTAAAATCATACACTTTAATTTTTTTATATGGTGTTACAGAAGTTACATACGGAGTTTTACGATTCATTAATTGTGAAAGCTGTTCTCTTTTATATGCTTGATAAAAATTAATCTCAGTAACAAACTTAGTTATTTCTTTGAATTTTCCAATGTTAATATCATAACTCTCTCTACATTCATATTCGCCATTGGTAAACTTATTTTTTTTCGATTTGTTGGTTGTAATGTAGACATCCTTAATATTAAAATCATTGGTGAGTGTTTTCATGAGCTGCTCGGCAAATTCTCGACAAGTAGTTTTATAGGATACCCTGCCTTTTTTAATAACTGATCCATTTGCTGAATAACAACCATGTAAAAAACTTGCTTTTTGATTATGTGTCCACTGTGGATATGTAGATGGAAAAATTCGAGTCGGCAAATTTTCTCTCGAAAATCCCAGATTGATTAAATCATCCTTAAAACCATCTAGATAAATAGCCCTATTGGACTTATATGTAAAATTTTCATCTGAAAACAGCTCTCGTATATCCCCATCTTTTTCTCCGATATTCACTTCCAGCCCTTCGTGATATACGCTGTTAAGTCTTGATAATTGACCATCACCTTGAATAAAACCATACTTAATGTATTTCTTGTCAAGTTCTCGATTTCCTGAAGATATTGGCATGAGATACTTACCCTTTAAGTTATTAGCAACACATTCCTCTCCATCTTTAGTCATAAATCGATGATCTGCTGTGCAAATAATTGTTCCGTTTGTTGTTTTTACCTGTACGGTATCTTTTTCTCCAGAACACCATACTTTACTTTTTACAACGTTTCCGTCAACATTGAATATATATGGCTCCGTATCAGATAACTCTTCAAATGTTTTGTAACCATCGGCAGTAAGGAGTTCCATATTACCCGCAAAACATGGATTGCACGTTTCTATTTCGTACCCATCATGAAATTCCATTAAATTGTAATTTCTAAATCTGTTTATAAACAAACATCCTGGCTCTGCCCAATTATAAGCCTTTTCCATCATCAGTTTATATAAGTCAATCGGAACAACTTCATATTCAACAATATTACCATTATAGTTTTTCTTGATAAGTTTTTTGATGACTTCTCCTGTTTTATAATATTTCTTCACGCATTCCATGAATTCATCGTCAATTTCTAAAGATAGATTGGCTTTCTGAATCTTATTTTCTTCAGATTTAATAGTAATAAAGTTTTTAGCTTCTTTGTGCCAAATGTCAAGTGTCATAATCAACGCACCTTTTCTACTACCACCCTGACTAATGCTTTCAGTGGTGCGGTTAAACATTTCCATAAAAGGAATGATACCATCTGATTTAAATTGCCCATTATTTATACCACAACCTTTTGGTCTTAACTTAGATAGAGATAATCCCTGCCCTCCCTGTGCTTTAAAGGTATGTGCAATGTTTGTATTAACTTGCATGATATTTTCTAAAGAATCTAAAACATATCCTTCTGAATAACAGTTTGCATAACTCCCCTTTTTACTTGTTCCTCTATTTGCTAATGTTCTACCAGCAAACAAGAACCTTTTATTAAGAATCAATTGTCTGAGTTCTTCATCTCTACCAGACACTCTATCTAGCCATTCATCAAAACCTTCATTATTATAACGGTATTTCTTTTCCCAGATATCAATTCCAATCTGATTATTCTTGCCCAACCATTCCTGTACTGTCAAATACTATTCCTCCAAATCTTTAATTTTTACTTTTAACTCTTCTAACTTCTTATATTCATCAGAGCTATATAGGCTGCAATCGCCTATAATCATCTCTGTTTGTTCTTTGCATATTAAATTAATTAATACCTTCTTATCTTCTGTATTCACTTAAAATCACCATTTTATACCCTTTAATACGAATCCCTTAAAACACCTTTTAACACTTTTGGGTATCTAATCATCTCTTTACACACCTATCATCATGCTAAGTCAAATAAAATTCTTTCACATATATAATCAAGTCATCAATATTATTAAAAATCCGATGACACATTACTTCTTGCCATGGGTGTAAAGTGGGTTTGTTAAACCCGACACTCCCATAACTTATATTTCCAGTTTGCCCAGATGTAGATAATACTTTTAGTTCAGCTAGTCCAATAATCGGAATCTGTCTATCATAAGCAATAGCAAGTTCAGCCATTGTTCCCAAAGATTTTGGGTCATTAAAATTTACAATAATCAAATCACTATGTCTAATCTTATTTAGATCAAATTCCATTACTTCTCTTTCATTATTATGCCTGATACTTTCAAAATTAAAATAATCGGTAGGACTACAAACACTAGCTTTAATGTTTCCTTCATAACTTTCAAGCATATTTTTGATTCCTTCTCTCCAAGTTACCTGATCATCAAATGGCAAATTACTCATACCGCCGGCAAGATATATATTAATTTCTCTCATTGTCGCTCTCCCAATCACTTAAGTATTTTTTACAACTGCCATCCTTTTCTGGTCTGTAGTCACCTCTTTTGAATGGCGTATTCCAAGGTGCATTTTTGTGAAATCTTACAATATACAGACTAAAATTTCTACATCCGTATCATTAAAAACCTCTTCGATAATTGCTCTTACATTTTCCCAATTCAATCGATCAAGCCCACATCCAATCTGTGGAATTGCTAACTTAGATATCATAAGATTACTCATCTGATCTTTCATATCTTTTAAACATTTAATCAGACTGCCATATGTAGGTTTTTCAAAATATCGCTCCTTAGTGATTAAGTTGAATACGTTGTCAACTAAACATGTCTCTCCCACCACACTTCTTGAAAATCCGTAAAACTTATTTAACTTTTTTCGCATGTTGTAGACTTCAGTGAATTGCTTTGCTATTCCGGCTCCTAGTGCAAAATCATGACTAATACAATGTGCCAAATAATAACCTTGTGGAACTGCAAATAAATCTCTAACTTCTTCTTTAATTGTCATATGTCTTCTCCTTTTCTCCATAAAACCATGAATTGATTGGGTATTTAATATCCATTTATGCTATTTTTATAGTCTCCGGGTGACAACCCACACCCTCTATTCCCTTACTAAAAGCATCAGGAATTATGATATAATCCTTGCCAATCATCACACATAAGTATTCAATACGCTCATTCATACTTCATTCTCTATATGTAAACAATTTCTCTACTCTACTTTCATGTTCAAAAACTTTTAAGCTCGTTGTTACATTTTTAGACCATATACACATAAAATCATCTGGACAGTTATACTCACTAACAAATAAGTAATTGTTCTTACTCATTTCTCTGCACCAATTCCAGAATTTAACATGGTCAAACTGACCTGTTGAGTATTTGGTTGTTCCTTGGTAAGGTGGATCACAATAAATTACTGCATTTTTTAGTTCAATGAAATCATTATTCATATAATCGCTACATGTAAACTTTACATCTTGAATCGCTGGTTTTTGTTTTAACAAATTCCTAATGGCTTCGTTCGGCATGTCTCTGGGTGTGAATTTATCTGTTTTAAATCCTCTGGCATAACCACCAAAATATTTTGCACCAAATGTAGCATTAAACCCAATAAATCCAACATAGTAATCTGGAAATTTGTCCTTGTTATTTTTGACATCATTGTATTCATCTTCAGATATATGTAATGGCGGCTGCCACCCACTCTGTATGGCTTTAAATAGTGATATCAATTCTTTGTGATTATCGTTGCCAATTCTGTGTTTACATACTATTTTGTCAATTAGATTTGCCCCCCCCTACAAAAGGTTCATAATATGTTGTAACGCAGTTATCATCTATGGTCTTTTGAATTATTGGAGCAATGTTCTTACTAATTCTATTTTTACTTCCTACGTATTTAATTTTTTTAGTCCTCCATTTAGATTTGGAGGAT